>Ga0126342_10001041_pt1 | contig 36400 bp, 34 predicted proteins | sample Cyp1metagenome_FD_92528 | JGI IMG/M metagenome (GOLD analysis project Ga0126342, IMG submission 92528) | Coral microbial communities from Lord Howe Island, Old Settlement Bay, Australia - Cyphastrea 1 metagenome | ecosystem: Host-associated > Invertebrates > Cnidaria > Coral ... | reverse complement strand
TGTAATGTAATGTAATGTAATGTAATGTAATGTAATGTAATGTAATGTATGTATGTATGTATGTATGTATGTATGTATGTATGTATGTTATGTATGTTATGTATGTATGTTATGTTATGTATGTATGTATGTATGGTATGGTATGGTATGGTATGGTATGGTATGGTATGGTATGGTATGGTATGGTATGTATGTTATGTTATGTTATGTTATGTTATGTTATGTTATGTTATGTTATGTATGTATGTATGTATGTATGTATGGAGATGGTTCCTGGGGATGGGTGTCTGGGGGGGATACCATTGGGGGGGGGGTTGCCGACCGCCGGCCGGGACCATATATACACGTATACACGTATATATATATATATATCTTTATATATATATATCTTTATATATATATATCTTTATATATATATATATATCTTTATATATATATATATCTTTATATATGTATATATATATATATCTCTTTATATATATATATAAAACTATATATATATATATATAAATTGCTAGGAACTCAGTTGTGCCCCTGATTTTGGATGCTTGGCCCTGCATTTCATGGGTCAAAAGCTCTGAATAAGTTCATATGTATGGAGATTTCGCCGCAAATCATTGAGACTTCTCCAACATTGGTTCGAAATTTGGAGCCCGGTTGAAACTTACAGTTTCTGTTTGAACCAATGGTTTGGAATTGGTATAAAATGGTTTGGAATAGAAATTTCTGTTACATGGTTTGAAATATGGCTATGGTACAGCCACAGTTTTTGTTTCGAAACAATTTTTGTTGCCCCAAACCATCCAACGTTGGGAGTACCATGAGTTTGATCAATACACATGTGGCAAAACGGCTCAAAGGCAAACAATTCCACTTGTGTCTTCGCAGGAGCCACGTGGATAAGAACCCCCCAGTACCCATCCATCAACTGTTGGTCCAGCATTTTTCTGTACCATCAACTGCTGATTTTTGCGAAGTCACTGGAGATTGACCAATAAATTTGTGATCTCCAGATCCCAGATCCATATCTGTTTTCGATGGAAAATCCTTATGAAAGTTTTAAGAAATCCAAATAGATCAGATAAAAGGTGGGCCCCTAAACGAGAACACGCCAAGAACTACGGTGTATGGTAGATATATAGTTGGGTATGGATCAATACCTATGAAAATACCATTTTTAGGGGGTTATTCACATCCATAAATCCCAGCTATTTTGATGTGAACAAAAAAGGGGTACGGATAGGGTTTTGACACACTGCCATATGCAATGGGGTTTCATCAACTGCTGGGAGGCCCACCAAACGTAGCTATAGACGGTGGCTTAAATACATACAATCCCTTTGGAACGAGTTGTTAAAAAAGTGACATAAGATCCTGGTTTACACCAAAAGGGGACAAAATTGATGGTTTATCACATTTTTTCCCAAACTTGAAATGGCCATAAATAGGTAAATCGCAACTTTTTCAATACACCCAAGTATCATATTGTGTTCAGATATCCCATTGTACACTCCATGATATTCCATTATGTCCGTCATGTCCTATATCCCTACTCATATCCCATTGTACCATCAACATTACCATTTTACCATACCTATATAGATATCCTATGTCCTATGTCCTGTATCCCATTAGTTTATTGGTTGAATTCCCATTTTGATGCTTAATCACCATGACAATCCTAAGTTCCTCAGTTCCTCCCTAGCAATCTCCCGCGACGTCCCGGGTGAAGGTGAGGCTGTTACCATTACCCTGACTGGTGCAGCAGCAGATTCGAAGGTGCCCTGAGCTGAGTGATGAGACGTCACCAACTATAGTGGGTATATAATATGATCTGGTTGGTGGTTTGGAACATTTTTTATTTTCCCATATATTGGGAATAATACTCCCAACTGACTTTCATATTTTTCAGAGTGGTAGGTATACCACCAACCAGTGATGTAATGGAACAATGTGATAAATGATGGTATATAACCAACCATTAAAGCGATGTAATGGGATATAGCCAACCATTAGAGGGGATTATAGGGGTATACATGGATATAACAACTTTAGTGGGTTTTACATGATATGAGACAATAGTTGATGAAAATTTGCGATCATATGTCGTATGAGATATAGCATGAGTGGATCAATTTCGATGGTCAGATTTGGGTCTCAGTTTATGGTGATAAAACATGATAAACGATGGTATATAGACAACTATCACGGTGATGTAATGGCATATGATGTGGTGTGTATATATATATATATACATATATATATACATGTATATAGATAGATAAGATAAGAGAATATAATATTGGATTTGATTAGATTAGATTTTATATGATTAGATGAGATTAGATTTGATTAGATATATAGATAGATAGATAGATAGATAGATAGATAGATAGATAGATAGTAAGATTAGATTAGATTAGATTAGATTAGATTGATAGATAGATAGATAGATAGACAGACAGACAGATAGATAGAGAGAAAGAGAGAGAGAGAGAGAGAGCGCGCCAAGTCTAGAACCTTTCGAAGGTCAGACTTGCTGCGCTCGATGAGTTGTGATTGTCTACGGATGATGGATTTTGGATTATCTACGCCAGCCTTCATTCTGCTAAGTACCTCAAGTGTTGTGGTGTCCAACAATGGGGGTGGTGCCCCAAACCTATTGTTACGGCAAGACCCTATGGTTTGCCCGCAAGGTTAGAATGGAGTTCAAATATTATCCTTTGACATGCTCAAAAACCTTCGCAGGGCCAGTGTTTTGGCATTTACCAGACGACGAACCCTAAACCCTAAAACCCTAAGCCCTTAAACCCTAAAACCCTAAACCCTAAAAGCCTGAAAACTCTGAATCCGCAAGCAGAAAACACTGCGTATACGCTGTATGTTCTGCAATTTCTCTTCTCATGTTCGACGAAGTCCGGGCAAACCAAGGGGTCTGTGCGTATTGTTAGTTGTCATGGAGATAGAGTGGGAATGAGTGGGATAAAATTGGGTTCGAATGGACATATCATACCCTAAAATATGGTATTCGGGTCCGGGTTTTGTCCAGAAATGGCTAGACCCATTGAAACATGGCAGTTTCAATGGGAAGCATGATGAAACTCCATTGGATTTGGGGATCTCCATAAGATGAGTAGCTAGGCATGTGATTCAATGGCTGAAGACCCATGGATTTTCGATCCTGACCATCCCTGAACTCGTGCGTTGTGAGGCTATCTTCATCCCCGCGAAGGATGACTGCAAGAACGCCATACCCAAGGTCTCCTTGGATCTCAAAAGTAGGGGTCTCTTCACAGTGAATGGTGCGGACCCCAGGGACACAGGGGGGAGTGGTTGTGGTTTGCAACCTTGGTGCGGAGCAGACATACTACCGTAGGAATGGGCACCTAGGTTTGTTTGAAGGTTGGGTACCTACAATTCCAAAGGATTCTTATCATTTTTGCTTTATATAAATAGCAATTTTTTTAGAGCTGGTTGGTGGTTTGGAACAAATTTGGATTATTTTTCCATTCAGTTGGGAACAATAATCCCAGCTGAACTCACTCCATCATTTTTCAGAGGGGTTGGTAGGTCAACCAGCAACCAGAGAGGGTCATCCCCGCTGACAAACCACCGGATAATCATCGCTGCACTACGTAAGATCCTGGTGAAATGAGCACCATGATATGACAGCTGCGTTTGAAAACTCCGCATGGATGTCCCAAATGCCCATTGGTTGGTTGATGAAAATAGAGGGCTTTGAATGGTTTACCATAGATAAACAACAGCTAAATGATGATAGATGGTATACCAGCTCCCGGCCCAAAGCTATTTTTACCAAAAGGATATTTTCTTGCTCCAAAGTCCAAAGCATACAGCAGACATAGTCCTTCTCTTTCGGATTCGAATGCCCATCCACATCCACGTCACTTCTGATTCAGTCGGCACTGTAGAGATGGTGAAGTACCTGTAATCCGCCACACACAACCGTCCTTGAGCGCTTCCATTTTCGGGAACCAACCAGGGCGTTCCTCAAGTAGGGGTTTCCTTAAGTGTCAAAGAACTTTACGAGACGACCCGATGGTAAATTACAGATCAACAGTTTCTTGATGATGCTATTTAACATTAATTTACCATTGGGTTGTAATAGCATTAATATATCAAAACCATTAATTTACCATTTTCAGCATTTACCTGGAAACAAAACCTTAAAATATCATCGCTGAAAATTTGCCAGGATATTTTGATGCTTTGTTTCCAGCAGCTTCATTGTCAGTTGGTTCATCTCGGGTATTTGAGCAATCGAACTGTAGTTGATGCCATCCCATTTTCGATTGCCTCACTTTCACTCCTGAACCCCGTCATGTTTGCTTCAGTTTTTGCTGGGAAAACCACACAGAAACCCATGGTAAGCTTCATCATTTTCCCCATGAAGCTGCCCAAAATGGTGAGGTTCCATGATTTCCCAACGTTTCAGGCCCCAACTCCCCCATCTTGTTCCGACCTCTGGAAACCCGCTTGGGCGAGGTGCCGGTGGTAGCTACAAGCTCTGCTACCAAGCCCCTGGGGGAAGCGACTCAGTGGAGCAGAAGCCGGCAGCGGGCGCCATCGCGCTGAAGGTGGAGCAGGTGCCAGCCATGGCGAGGGGTGTGGTACCCAAAACCCATGCCGGGCAAATCATGTAGACCTGGGGATACCCTCTGGTTATGTCAAAATAGCTATTGAAAATGACCATTTATAGTGGATTTTCCCATTAAACATGGTGATTTATGACTCAAGTTGGTGGTACCCGGCCTGGTAAACAGCCACATAACTATGGAAAGATCCACCATTTTTAATGGGAAAATCAACTATTTCGACTGGGCCATGTTCAATAGCTACGTTAAATTACCAGAGGGTAATGATAAATATAACAATACTGGTTAATCTCCATGATCATGTGATAATCTCATGGAGAACTGGTTGGTGGTGACTGGAACATGAATGGATTATGACTTTCCATTCAGTTGGGAATCATCATCCCAACTGACGAAGTCCATCATTTTTCGGAGGGGTTGGCCAACAAGATGACAGTCCGATCTCGGTTTATGGATGATTTGGGGGTACCCCCCATGACTCAGGAAACTTCCTGAGCTATAGGGATCTATAGGATGGAAAATCAGTTGACTGGATCTTCTGTTCTCGAAGTGCTATGGCAAATCCAGAAGCTTATTTGATCGTTGTCTTTTCCTGTTGGGACAATGATCATCGAAAAAAGTGGAGGGATGGAACGATGTGATGTGGTCCATTTGAGCGATTTTTCCGCCACATTGGGGCTGATCGGTGGTGACTGGAACATGAATGGATTATGACTTTCCATTCAGTTGGGAATTTCATCATCCCAACTCATGAACTCATATTTTTCAAGATGGTTATTGCACAGCAACCAGTTGAACATGGGCATGGGCCCCCAGGTGCTGACGACCAACGAGGACCAGATCACGGTCATTAGCCCGACCGCCATCGTGTCCAATGTGCGGATGCCAATGTCATGGGCAAATCATGTAGACGTGGGGATATTTCATGGGAGATACCCTCTGGTAAACTAGCATAACTATGGAAAGATCCACCATTTCTGATGGGTAAATCCACTATTTCTATGGCCATGTTCAATAGCTATGTTAGTTTACCAGAGGGTATCACCAACTTGAGTGATATTTGGGTGTGTCTGAAAATCATCAAACATATGGGTTTAAACATGCTGAAAGCATCAAATATGGGGACTTGACCATCAAAAATAGAGACTTATCTAGGGGGGTATTAGGCCTGGCTGTCACAAAAGAAGGTTTGCCTGGACACAGTATGAAACAGGGGTCCAAACTGTGGCAGATGAAGATCAAAATGCAACGATTTGTGTTTCAGACAAACACATTGATATCATTTGCAATAGATATTTGTTTCTTCTTTCCCAATAGCGGTCTGTTTTTGTACGACTTACTACTTGTGTACAATTGTATACAATTCTGATACCTCTGCAATTTCTGGCATGCATCATGGCTTTCGTTGGTTTGTGTGTAATGGGGTCTCCATTACAAACGAACATACCATCTGGTTATTTAACATAGCCATGGAAAATCACCATTTTTAATAGGTAAACCATCTATAAATGGGTCATCTATACCATGGCTATGTTAAATAACCAGATGGTAATTATATAAGCCACCATGGTTCTTGAGGACCGATACCAGTCGGATACCCCTTTGGAGCTGTGACCGATACAGACCACATGTATTAGGTGGTTGTTTCTCAATGGAGAGCGGGCCTCGCTTTACACATATGTGAATATTATATATATATAATCTAACTATATATATATAATATATATATATATATCAATATTTATTTCTACACATTTGCGCTATAGCTGTCTCTCTACTTCCGTTCCGTTCCCTCTTTGGAAGGTGCCCACCGTCATCGAGATGACGGGCGCGAAGGAGGGTGACAAGGTGAAAGTGGTGAATCCGGAAAGCTCCTCATGCCTGGAACCCTGGGGGGAAGCCCTGGAGGCTGGGGAGCCTGTGTGGATCCCAGGATCCCAAGATGTGGTGGGGTTTTCCACGATTTTTTACCATGAAACAATATGGGGATGTCCAAAAAAAACACGGAACTTGGGATGAATTTTGGATGTCAGACCCAAATCATCCAACGTCGATGCTACCTTTTTAGCATTGAAACACATATGGAGACTTGGGGATCCATTTGAAGAAAATCCCATAGAACAGTTATAACACATCCCTACTTAGATGGGCCATGGAGTTAGTTAACTAGTTAGTAAATGGATTATAATTGGGATATAGAGGGTAACAAATCCCCAGTTACTAACCATAAATCGCTAATCCCATGGCCCATCTAGCCCTATCTGGACTAGTACTTTGGCTCTAAAAACAACTGCGTGGCGCTGGAAAAAACCGACCTCTGCGACGTGTGGCAGTGTGGCCATGACCTACGGCGGCAAAACACATCGGATCGGCAAACGACATGAGGCCCAGGATGTCACGATGTCTAGATCTTCTTCATAGAATTATAGAACATTATAGACATATGTATGCAATATGATTACATACATGTAGACATCATCAAATGCGACAGATAGAGATCTTGTTGTATATGTATATATAGATAATGTTACATTATATATAGATATGGTCACAGATATACCATTCTTTCTGGTTGACTATCCAACTGGGAAACTCCTCTCACTTCGGATGTGTGGGATGAACAGCAAAGAAAAAACCGGAGGATTAGCTTCGCTGACACTGGAAAGTTGGACCGCTATTCTGGTTGGTGGTTTGGAACATGACTGGATTATTTTTCCATATATTGGGAATTTCATCATCCCAACTGACGAACTCATATTTTTCAGAGGGATAGGTATACCACCAACCAGTATTTGATACTGCTTTGACGTTTTTGTGGACTCTACATCACACGATTTATGTCTGCAGATTGAGTGGAAGGCTTGACTGAGCTCCCCCAGAAGTGTTTTTGTGGCGAGGAATGATGGGGTTCATTGCTATTGAATCCAAGAGATTGTTTGTGTCACTCCGAAGCTTTTGATTGTATGTATCATAGCTATGGTGGGAATGGGTTAAAACATGGGCACCCGCAAGTTTGGATGCATGATACTGAAACTCGCCAGTTCATGTTTGATTCCATGTTGTGTGGAGGTGGCTGAATCTGTTAAATCAATGGTCTGTTCAGGCACCAAAATTGAAGGTACTGTATGGTGCTGTGCCATTTGGACCTTGCATATGTCAGGTGCCTTTCCATTTTAAATAGCTGAACCAGCTCCTAGTCACCAAATCCACCAAGTCGGAGATGAAATCGCAAAAAAAGGCCACATCAATCCCCAAAAAAACATTGGATTAAAAACACAACATGTTCATTTTATAACCCAGTGAAACATAGAGTAACTCTACAGCAACTTCCGGGTGAGTTCTTCCCCAGCGCCAGGTGGACCCCCACGCCCGCCTGGTGAAGCCTCAGCGTGGGCCCTGCTGGGCGCGCCCGGGGACCTCGCCCCTGCCGCGCTGTGGGCCGACGTCCCGGCGGGTTCTGGCGAGCCCAGAGCCTTGCCGTGAAGATCCCAGGTGCCGCACCGGTCACTTGAAAAGGGATACCCAATGCCATAAACCTCAAATAGTAGGTAAACTCAGCCAGAATTTCTAGATCTATGCTATACAAAAACATCTATAACCCCCTATTTTTTTGGGGGGATGATTTTTCAATACGGTTTTGGATGTTGAGCCACATGAATTCATCCGTTCTCCGGTTTTTTTTTGGGTCCGCAGGAGCCCGAGCCACGACGCTTCGACGCTTCGCCGCCAGAGCCTGCCGGTGCTGGACGTCACCAGCAGCGAGGCGCTGCTGCTGGCACGGCAGCTCCACATGGATTTCCAGGAAGTGAAGTCCATCATGCCACCTGGCGCGAAAAAGAAGAAGCCTGGGGGAAACATGAAAAAACACGAAACTCCCCAACTGGTTGGTGGTGACTGGAACATGAATGGATTATGACTTTCCATATATTGGGAATTTCATCATCCCAACTGACTTTCATATTTTTGAGAGGGGTTGAAACCACCAACCAGCCAAAAGTTGGGAGAACAACCGACATATTGAAGGGACAAATATGAGAAGTGATGATTTGTATCTCAGTGTTTTAAGGCAATTTGGAGGAATATCAGATACTGCTGACTGGTGATTTCCACCCTAGTTGACCTGACTGGAACTACAGCAACCTAGCGGAGGATTGCAGGAGGTGGAGACACTACCGAGGTTCACCTTAATTGTCCCAGGTGGTGGGTTTGGTTCAGCAAAGTTTTTTTGGCATTTGACAATGACATCAGACACATCCCTGGATTGGTTCAGGATGGTTCAAGAAAAACTTATTATTGTTCCATAAGAAATTTCAAACCAGAAGCGAGTCCACTGACACAATCCCTTTATCAAATTTCGAGCGGCAATGAAGTGAAAGTCCCCCAAAAAACAGCTACCAGCCGGATGTTGGAAGGATGTTGTGCCAGGGACATATCGATGACCTCAAGTATGGGACTTACCAACCACCCTTGCGGAACCAGGGTCATCCAAGGGTCGGAACCAGATTTCTCATGCCACCTTAGGCAAGAGTTGCGCGATGTGCCTGGGCAGTTGAGCGTGCTGATTCTGACATCGGGTCATCCCCGAATGCATCACGAAAAGTCTGGGACTTAACGGAACGGATCATCGTTTTATCAGATCCACCCCCCTAAATGGGGTACCAATGCGACCAGAAAAAATCTCAAACCCACCAGCATTCCCCAAACACCACAGAATTATGGATTGGAACACTGGAGTTGTTGAAAAGTACAGGGAGGTGAACATTTGCTAGACACCTTCACAACTTATGAGAAAAAGAACCATTTCTCTTTTCGATTTAATCTTCAACCAAAGCATTGATTATAGGGATGATTTCCCCTGGGTCAGTCAGTCTAAAATTCTCTGATTGTCATATTTCATGGCTACATCCCCATGATATCCCCCCCAAAAATGGCTGGCTTGCATCTTCGTGATCCCCATCAAATCCCCGTGAACTCCCCTCCATTTTGATCGGCGAAATTCATTTTTTTGCTGCTTGAAGCATCACTTTTGCTGGTGAAATCACTTTTCTGCTTGTTAAATCACCATGTTTGCTTCTTGAACCACCAGTTTTGCTGGTGAAATCACCATTTTCGCTGGTGAAATCACCATTTTTGCTGGTGAAATCACCATTTTTGCTGGTGAAATCAGCATTTTCCCCGGTGAACTCAGGTTTTTTCGCCAACCAAAACATCCCAAGGTGCCACATTTGCGCAACGGCGGCATCGCACTGGAGCACTTCCGGCAGCTGCTGCGGCGGCTCTTCGGGGTGGAGATCTCTCAGCACGTCTTGGAGGATGAAGATCAGATGGGGCCGAGCGCAATGAGGATACAACCCACATCTACCCTCTGGTAAACTAACATAACCATGGAAAATCACAATTTTTAATGGGAAAATCCACTATAAATGGTGATTTTCCATAGCTATGTTAAATTACCAGAGGGTATCAACATCTATGATTAGTTATGATGTAATAAATAATGGGATTATGATTGGTTATGGTTAGTTATAACTACTATTGTTTTGATTATCATTGATGTTCTATCCCATGTATCCCGTTAGGGACAATAATTTCATGGGGTATAGCTACCACATGCTACAACCATGGTTATATAACCTGGCAATTAACAATTCGAACATACAACCAACAACGTCAAGAATGGATTATTCAATATTTCAATAAAGTTGGGGAATAAATATGGATAATTATATGGGATAGAAAATCAACAATAGTTTGGAAGTCAGTAATGACCCATCTATTTGGATATGATGGGTAGTATGAATGAAATTATTTATGGGATTTCAGGATTTTATCCATCATTAATCCACTGTTTCATTCATTGAATATGAAGGGTATTATTGATGGGATACCCTTCAAAACAACAAATTGCCAGCTAATCAGTTACCCTCTGGTAAACTAACATAGCTATGGAACATCACCATTTTTAATGGGAAAATCCACTATTAATGGCCATTTTCAATAGCTACGTTAAATTACCAGAGGGTAATACATGGGTTACTTCTATGACTTTTTCCTGTAAATAATTAGTTGGATGTGGATCCCATATAGTAAGTCGATTGTACTCCACTTGGTATATCAACCTGGGTAAATTTCATCACGACCGAACCCTGTCCTCCCGAAGCCTGGAATCATGGTTTTTGTTAGGGAAATGATCCCCAAATGGCCCAACTATTCAGGTTGGTGAAATATTATAATTTACCCAGATCAACGGAAATTTCGTTGGCAAACCTCCGAGTTACGGACACATGTCCAGCGGCAGTCTTGTCATGTCAACCACAGAGGCCAGATGATAGTCACAGTGCAGGAGCGTGTGAGTTCGTAGACTAAACAATCGAAATGCACGAATCACTGTATTTTTACAGGTATGATATTTCTCAAGTAACTTCCACGCGCAATTCATGGTGCGATCTAAACTTTCTCAAGTAACTTCCTACACACTCTTGATTCCTAACTTCCTGAAGTAACTTCCAACACGCAATTGATGGTACCATCAAGGTTTCTCAAGTAAGTTTCAACACCTTGATGCTACGCGTGTATGTTCCCCAAGTACCCTCCACACGCTCTTGACACTACGCCTTGAACTTCGACCAGTAGCTTCCACGCACAATGGATGAAACGCTTACTTGACTCTCATTCTCCTGGACCCGTTGGTGGGATGTAGCCTCTGGTAAACTAACAGTTCGCTATAGAAAATCACCATGCTATCAATGGGTAAATCCACTATTTCGACTGGGCCATGTTCAAGTTCGCAAACTGTTGACATAACCATACATTACATAACCAGAGGGTATCAGTCGACCAAGTCACAGATCTCCGCCAGATTTCCAGGGGAAACCCTCCAGGAAGCCTATGCCGAGTGCGCTGCGGATGGACCCATTGATGTTCGAAGGTTCATCACGTGGTACCGTGACCACTTTTTCCAGATGGAGGCACGTCACTTGGTAAACATTGGGGAAACATCAAAGATGGTTGGGAATTTCCCCCACGTCTACAATATGCATATAATATATAGTTGTACATCCATTTATTAATTTATAAGTATATATATATACGCATATATATATATATATTATATACATATGTATAGATGTACTCATATGTATATTATCTAAAATGACATGTATAGATATATACGTCTTAGATGTATGAGATGCATGTATAAATAGAGATATGAACCTTTTTCATATTAAGATCTGATGTACATAAAGTTTCCAATTGCCATGCTTGAGTACCAGAGGGTAATTTTGAAAGCAAACATGGCAGGCTGAACGATGCGGAAATCAGGCTTTGGATTGATCATGAATGACTCAGATAAGTACTCTGATTGGATAGTTGTGACCCATTGAAACCCATGAAGATGTTGATTAGTTGTCGCCATCAGCTTGCACCATTGCATTTTTTTGCACCCACAAAGACACACTGTGTGAAAAACACCTCCCAGCAAGGTGCGGCAAGATACAGGTATGTAAGGTAAGATTATGTAAGTACATATCATCTATTTCCAGAAACTGGAACATCTAATGGTTCAGACCTCCAAAAGAACAATGGGTTGTATATCATCCGTCTTCAGGAATTCAACATAGTTGCATCTATGTTTAGAACCTCTACGTAGATAAAATTGACACCTGGAAACCATGATCAATGACCATTTCAGGAACCTAAAATGGAGGTACCTACCATATATAAGGCCTATATAAGGCCTATGTAAGTGAATATCACCACAAAATATGGCCTTATATGGTACAGTACCTCCGTTTTAGGATCCTGAAATTCCCATCCCTTTTTAGACTTGGGGCCATGCTGACGTATCAGACGTCCATTGACGTAGAATCTACTTGGCTGTGGTTTGGGCCACCACCAAGGCAAAATCCAAAGGATTGAGGATGACTTGACCTTGGAACTTGCGAAAAGGCGGGCAAAAACCTGGAGTTGGAGAAAAAGATGGGTTTCACACAGATTTTCGACTTTCCGGTGATGAAATGATCGAAATGGGGGGACGATATGCCATACATGGATGGTTTGGATGTGTCAAATATATTGATCTCCACTCAAACTGGGAATTGTTATCCTAACGGCCCAGTCCTGAACCACCAAGAACGCACAGCAAACGTTGGGCAAGTGCTTAGTAAGTCGGTTTGAACTCTTTGTACCGGGGCAAACACACTAAAAAAATGCTTTTGGGTGTGTTCTATGGGAATTTCAGGATCCTAAAATGGAGGTACAGTACCATATAAGGCCATAATTACATAGGCCTTATATAGGCCTTATATATGGTAGGTACCTCCAATTTAGATTCCTGAAATGGTCATTGATGTGTTTTTAATATTCCAAAATGGAAAACACTTGAGAAAATGGGATATGACTATGATGTTACCAGATTCCCTTGTGCATGTATACACAAAAACATGGACACACGACACAGGCATATTGGACATAGACCCCACGATCACACACATCTCCAAACCCGTGACACTCCCCGGACCAAAAGGAGGTTTAGTTCGCTGGGAAATTAAGCCAACTCATTGAGGCATCATACCGTAATCCCATCCTCCAAAATATGAGATATCCCGAATTTGGGCATGCTGACTATGGCATGTTGGATCCTAAAATGAACATCATCATTCAGCATGCGTCCGGTCAGACTAAGGCCAGTTGGATAATCCCGGCATCAAACACGTGAAACAGATGATGTTCGTTACCTACTTAACCTACTTATAACATCTTATAACATCTTATAACATCTTATAACATCTTATCAAATAATTGAAACGACTTAACCATACTTACTGTAACCTACTTCCTTTTTTCCAACCTGAGCTAAAGCAAAAACGCACGCACCACCCTCCGGTGTTCACCCCGGTGTTCACCCCGGTAAACCGCTCGAGGCATCATTGCTCACCCATCGACTTGGAGCACGTGAAGTGCAAGTTCGACGCCTTTGACCTGGACAAATCCGGCATCATCGACCACAACGAGTGACTCGGCGACGACGCGGCACCGCGGCACCGCGGCACTCGCTTCGGCCCGGCAGGAAAGTGCCACTGAGGGATGACTTTCCACCTGTAGAAATACTTGAAAATAAAGGACTTCCACTATGGCATGGATGACCATACACCATATATATATACAGATCCATCTGGGTAAATTATAACGACCTCACTGCGACCTCACTGGAATCATGGTTAGTAAGGGAAATCATCTCCAAATGGCCTTAATTCAGGTTAGTGAATTATTATAATTTACCCAGATCCATATACCATGTGTTGATCCTATGGCATTTATATACATATGATATACATTGATATACATATACAGAATAGGGGACTTGCGATAGGGTTACTAATCAGATTATCTGGATCGGCTGAGAATGGGGTGATGAAAAAAATTGCCTCGTCAGGTGAGTGCATCTATCTTAACCTTCAGCGGATGTTCGAAGAAATGATCTACTATAAACGATAAATGATTATCAATATAGTAACTATATAATGATTAGTAACTATATAATGATTATCTACTATTATAGGTAACTATAATGATTATCAATAAACGATAAATTTAGTAACGCAGTTGTCCCGCAATATCCCACCAAAATCATAATGAAATGTGTTAAAAACCAGCAAGGTTCAAACAGATGATCTATCACTTAACATCAATAAATCATCAATAAACCATATCAAACCTTCTAACATCCCATTAATCCTTTAACATCCTTTAACCAATTCAGTTATCCTACCATTGTTCTAAAAGCTGGAACAACGCCTATAGTCTAAATCTCATTTATCATCATTTTGAGTTCTTTTTTCTTTATCTCATGGATCAATCCAGTTATTATCCTAAAACCAGACCTTCTAACATCCCATTAATCAATCCATTAACCAATTCATTCATCCCATTCTGGTTGATGGTTTGGAACATGAATGGATTATTTTTCCATTCAGTTGGGAACAATAATCCCAACTGACTTTCACTCCATCATTTTTCAGAGAGGTGGCTCAACCACCAACCAGGTTCGAGCAGATGATCTACTCCCTGCTGCAGTGTTCCAGCTCCTCCGACTTACCACGGAATCGGCTGCAGCGATTCTGGGTCGAGGCGGATCAAGACCGAGCCTTTGAAGTGGTGGATGGGTGGAATCTGTGGACGTAAGGATTAAGACATGTAGCACTGAGGGAAAAGGTGAGAGAATCACTAAGACCAGTTGACTTTGGGAGAATTTGCTCGTGATTTTGAGTGTAAGTCCATTCTTATGGCTTGGATCCTGCTGGGAATATGTGACTTGACAGCAGTAGTTGATAGTTAACCGTCGCTATCGGTTGGCGACATTATGGTCTGAGTGGGTTACAGCCCGTGAGGTTGTTTGCTTGAGTCAAACACTTCCAACACGTTTTTGTCCTCAAAATAACTGTGACCATCTCTGCGATTGATCATCATTTTCCATCATTTTTCGTCATTTTCCATCATTTTCCATCATTTTCCATCATGTTGTTTCCCCAATTTGGGCTATCTCCCATTTCGCGATGATTTCATTTCCTGGCATCGATCCAAATGGAGGTTTCTTTAGCTGGGCAAATCGATCAACGAGGGAAACTGATTTTACTTCCATTTGCCCAGCTAGGACTAGACACGCTCACGGTCATCGGTTTGAAATAACTTCCACTGCCACGTTTGAGTACCGAGCGCGAACTGTGACGGTCATCCCGCAGCGAAAATAGAGATGGTTCTGCCGCAAGGATTTCCGAATGATGGGATGACCATGACCATTTAAGCCCATCTTCGCATGATATCCCATGCTTGGTCGTTCTTATACCCCCTATGTCGTCCCTATGTTTGATACTGTTTGATGGTTGAACTGGTGAAAAACTCACCATCAATTTAAACCTGGTTGGTGGTTTGGACATTTGGATTATTTTTCCATTCAGTTAGAATTGCATGATCCCAATTGACGAAGTCCATCATTTTTCAGAGGGGTTGAAACCACAACCACCAACCAGAAACCAATACATTGAATCCCATGCACCCTCTGGTAAACGTTTACATAACTATGGACAGATCCACCATGTTTCATGGGAATCCACTATTTCTATGGTGATTTTCCATAGTTAAATGTTATTTTACCAGAGGGTAGCTTGAGTGTCAGGTCAGGTCAGGTTTTGATGACGCTTTGCCGCCTGAGGAGACGGGGTGCTCGACTTTGAAGAGCGGCTTGGCGCGCTGGGGTTCTCGAAGCCGCTAAAAAACTGACGAGGAAAGAAGACATCATGGATGATAAAAGTTGATAATAACGATGAATAATAATAGTTTTCATATGGCAGTGTGTCAAAACCTGGTACCCCTTTTGTTCACATCAAAATAGCTGGGATTTATGGATGTGAATAACCCCCTAAAAATGTATCTATAGGTATTGACCCATACCCATATGTATTAAGAATGGATGACATCAATAATGATGGATACTGGATAATAGATGATAATAGAAATTATAATATAATTATAATATAATTATGATAGACAATCATGGCTCACTATGGATTACGGATGCGGGAAGCACATGTTTGCAAAGATTCTGGCGATCTTGCTGGCATAGCCCACAAATGATACCCTCTGGTAAACTAACATAGCTATTGAACATGGCCATTTATAGTTGATTTTCCCATTAAAAATGGTGATTTTCCATAGTTATGTTAGTTTACCAGAGGGTAAATATGGGTCGTGCAATTTGGAATTCAGAAGACCCTGCTCCTCTACGCTCTCGGGCCATCCGTCGTCTAGTCAATACTAATTCATGGTCTAATGACTGGATGATTTGGGGGTACCCCCACTTTGGGAAGCCTCCAAATAAATGCATCTTGAGGTTTACCGAATGGTACATGCAGCTTGGCTTTTAACAGTGGCACGCTGGGCCCGGCTGGGCAGGGATGGTTGGGTTGGATCGAAACTTATGCCCATACCCCTGAAAGTCGTGGTCCGTTTCAAAACAGATGAATGTCAAGTTTAAGACGCTCGAAGATCCAATTTTTGTTTTTTTGAAAACGAAACATAGCGGGCCTGCTTTCTTGCCCACCCGGGCTACTAGATAGCATGGAAGCAAACTTGCATTGTATGAAAAACCCAAATCCTATCCATTATTTAGAAAGTGAATGGTACCAACCTTTCCACAGACCCCATTTTTCACATCTTGGTTGGCTACACCTGGACATAGTCCTATCAAGTGGGATCATGAGATCAGTTATTATATCCCTCATCTTTGATGAACATCCATAAGCATCAACCACAATTTGCTGTGAACTAGAGTTTTTCTATGTTATTCTTTGCCTCAACTGACCCATAGATCTCCATAACATTCCATAACCATATTGCTAGGGTGATGATAATGTATGATGGCTTCTGTTGTGATAATATTATTCCAATATCATTCTGTTATGATGGCTTCTGTATGATAATGTTATATCATTCCATCACCATATTGATAACCCATGTTTGTCATGTATGATGACTGGTGAAGCGATTCGATCCGGGCTTCCGTTGTTGCATCGATCGAGGAAATACTTTGCCTCAGCGAGTTCCCACGGTCTCATGGAGGCGTTCTATGCCTCGTTTTTGCCAACGATCCAGCGAACCGAGACCTTCCACTGATGCGGCGGACGTCCGTCCTGGGGGACAGACACATCGAAGTTGGCTAACGGATCGGTTGACGGCAGGAGTTGAAGATGGGAAAGATATGGAAAGATGATAAAGATGCTAAATCTCCTGGAAGTTTGAGAACAAGAAGTTTTCAAAACAAGCCAGTGATATTTTCTCAGCTCCTGCTGAACGATCCGCCTTTTTTAGCCACTTTGTTGTACGAGTCCTGGGCACAACGGTGGTTCATCATAAAAGTGGCGGGTCATCGCTGGCTTCTCGCCTGGCAGAATTTTAAGTTGAACGCACTACGCAAAAGAGTTCCCCTGGTTTATGACTGGCTTCTGTTGAACTCCACTGATTGGTGGTTTCAATCATTTTTTATTTTCAACATTTTTCAAATCATATATTATATAATTAATTATATATATATAAGTCTATGTATATTTGGAATGATGACCCCAAAAAACTATTGTTCAGGGGGAAACTGCATAGAAACCACCCATCCTTCCAGTCTTTTTCAGATCCACCGGAACCATCACAAAAAATGGCACGATTTTGTGGCCGGAAGGTGTACTCCGGAGAGGGGTCGTCTCTGGAGTAGCCCGTAAGCTGGCGAGATACTCCTTCCGGTGCTTTTAAGGGCAGGATAGACCGAAAGAGGTACAGATCGAGCCCCTGGGGATTTCCAGATCTGCTTCAAAGGATTCGACCGAATGGAAACTATCCAGGACGGCAGGTGAAAGCGTTTTGGAAATTGCGGAGAATTTCCAATCGTTCAAGGACCGGCTTGAAGCATGGCTCCGACCCTTTCGGACATCCTGATGTATAGACACCTGTTTCAGTACGAGCAGAGCCTCACTACTGGGAAAGCACACCGAGAAAGCTGTGTGCAACCCGCGGAATCCAAAAACAGTGGCATGCGCGCGAGATCTACAGAACTGTGGGATCATCCAGACTGGATAATCGCCGGCATAAGACCTCGCAAGTGGGATAAAACATGACAAAACCATCCTTACGCAGCACTTCCTACCTGGGGACATTCTCTAATAAATGCATTGCCATTGCCATTGCCAGTGTCTTTAAAGTCAAACATCAAACATGTAATGTATGCTACACAAAGTTGGCACTCACAGTTCTACAGAGAGCCATTTCCAATACGTAGCAATTCTTCACCACAGAAGGCTTTAGGCCACTTATATCAAGATCTCATGCATTATGCCCCTCTGCATATCATGTTTTATAAATGGGGAATTTGGGCTATATTTCCATTTCCACGTGATAATCAACCAGAAGTTACAATTTTGCTAGGCTTATATAGCGCCAATAATGCACATTCACACACTTGCTGCTGTCAAAAAAATATAAGCAGTGCTGCTAAAAAAAATGTGACTCGTGGCTGTATCTCTACGTTTTCGTGGGATCCAAAACATAACCGCATGTTAGCTTCATAGATTTCCTTTTCATCACTCGCTGTTGCTGGCCCTCTTTTGCACCAGTCCCGAGAGGACATCGATGGGCGAAAAAAATCCAGATGCTAAAAACCAATAGCGTTTCCAAGAGCCCAGTTGGTTGATAATCATAGTGACTCCATGGAGATTTATATTGTAACATGATTTATTTATCATTTTTTCTATCATTTATGGGGTGTTCTGGAGGAAATCGTTGATAAATGATGGTTGGTTGATGAATTCGGGGGTTGTTGACCCTTGACAGATTGGGATTGTCCGAGTCAACCAGAGGAACTTCCGGAAGAAACGGGCCCCCTCATTCAAGACGTAGAAATAACATGAAAAATAACCATTACATAGTCAAATTATCTCATGGAAAATTATGAATAACCTATAAATCTAATTATAAATCATTATATAAATCCATATACATTATCACCATGTTCGCATCTTTTTCCCATCTTTCTCTCATCTTCTTCTGACAGTCAATGTCTCCGCTTCCGAGGTGAGCAAGAGGCGCCCCCTGACAAGGACGTGGGCACTGGCCGCGCCTCCATCACGGTCAGTGGCGCTGGGGTCTACGTGCTGTGCTATACGGTGCGAACGTCGGGGGTCGAGGGTAGGTCTGGGGGTCTGCTGCCATGGGCTATGGGGGCTACAGCAACAGGTCTGGAGGTTATAACATCTTTTTTTTCCATGAATGCCATACAGATCTAGATTTGGGTTGTGCTTTTGGGGGTTGGGTTTCACCTAATGTTGGGAGAGCAATAGTAAACCATCCAACATTTTCCCATTTTATATATGGGTGGTATAAACCATCAACATATGTCACAAATAATGGTGGTTTATGACATTGCTTTACTAAACTATGTACACATTTGATGATTCCGTGAGATTTTTGCCATGCTTTGATGATTCTGATTGGCTAGGAACCTTGGTGGAAAAACGCCTAGCCCAGTTAGTTTTTGTCTTCGATTCAATAGGGGGAGACCCCATCAATCTGACTTATAGATATGGCCGGTCGGACCCTGGGATGATCTAAGTACAGCAACCCGAAAAACCAAAAGGTTGATGCCCAAAAAAGTGGGGAACCTGGAAATCCACTGACCAATGGAATTTTGATGATTGAACAATAATTTGTTTCATGAGATTTTCATGATTTTTAATGGTGTTTTTTTTGGATAGTTAAACTTACCGGGGATCTTATACCCTGATATGGGATACCCTATGGGAATGGATGAACATTTAATGCCCACCGGACTGCAGATTTTGCTAGTATTGACCATCGAACTTTACGGGTATCTCATTTTGACAGAGACTCATATGGATTCCTTACTATACCTGGCCATCATGGAACTTAGACTGGATCTATAACCAACATTCTGGTATTGGGGTATGTTTTGAAATGGTTTATGCCCCTACATGGCAATTTTAGTAAGACAAACATGTGATTGTATAAACCTGTTAATCTAGGGATATCCTATTTTCCGACAAGCATTTTTTTCAACATTTATTTAGTTTTTTTTTTTGGGGGGGGGAGGGGGAAACCCTACAATAAATCTAGAGTAACCCCAAAAAGATAGAACTGTTTTTCTAGGATGTGAACAAGATGCAGTTTCCTACACAATGGGGGTTGCTATACAATGAATCTCCAGCCATGGCCGGTAAATCCATGGCTTGCTGATGATTTCCCCTTAAGCCAACCAAAGTAAATCAGCCAGTGATAGTACCCTCTGGTTATGTCAAAATAGCTATTGAAAATGGTGATTTATAGTGGATTTACCCATTGAAAATGGTGATTTTCCATAGCTATGTTAGTTTACCAGAGGGTAAGTAAAATTTGCTTTGGGTGATGAGTGATGATATTTAATATTTCAGCAGTAAGGATGAGAAATTGTTTAGGAGAAACGGGGTGATTTAATCAGCAACGAGGGTGAATAGCAGATCTATAGGTAAGACCATATTCATTGGTAAAGTTGATCAACTATCATTTCCATTGGTAATTGAGGCAGGTGAGTAGCAAAACATGGGAATATGATGTCATCAAGAAAAAGGATGATGTTGCTTGGGCACAAGCTTGAATCATTTTGTCCAAGCAGCATTCAATTTTAGATGTGCCCAAGTTTGATTACCCAATCTGTGGTCCCTTTGATGCCGCATTCTTATCCCAAAAGTTATTATCTGAATATATATATATACAGCGTGGTGCCCCATAGTTAGCTAAGTTGGTTTATAAGTCCAATAACTATGGTTTATAGGTGATATATCTATACTTAATGGGATTATAACCCATTTATAACTGGGGGGCACCACCTTGTGTATATATATATATAGGGTGGCCTCAATTTCCCACGGTTATCATACTCTTTCCCTACTCAAATGCTGGGTAAAATTGGGATAACCCAAAAAAACAAAAAAGACACGGAGCCCATGTGGTTCTCAGAGCCTTTTGGAGGGGCGCCTCGGCCTACATAACGCGCGTCCTTCTCATATTTTTCCCAGGCAAAAGGGGCTGCCGATTCTGTGCAACAGAGAGGCGCTTTTTTTCTGGTGATGGCTAAGAAATCCAGGGCCTTCCCGATCGGACATGATTGACATTCATGGTAGATCTTTACATAGATATATGTATGTATATATATAAATAAATATATATAATACATAATATAATATATAATATATGATATATAATATATAATATATAATATATGATATATAATATATGATATATGATATATAATATATAATATATAATATATAATATATAATATATAATATACAGTATATAATATATAATATATAATATATAATATATAATATACAGTATATAATATATAATATATAATATACAGTATATAATATATAATATTTAATATACAATATATAATATATACTATATAGTATATATATAATATATATATATATAATATACTAGAAGGGGATATATCATCTGGTTGGTGGTTTCAAACATTTTTCATTTTCCATAATATATGGGATGTCGTTCTTCCCATTGACGAACTCATATTTTTCAGAGGGGTAGGTATACCACCAACCAGTCATAGCAACACCCCCAACATGGGTAGAAGTTATATAGAGTAGCATTGAATCCAAAGATGATGGCCACCCTCAAGCAAGTTCAAGTTGTAAATACGTTTGATTTCTCCATTTGCCCCATGTTTGTTGTTGAAATCACAGCTTTTGTTGGTTAAATCCAACTGTTTTCGGATGTTAACCCTTAATTTTTTATTGGATCCTCGCTTCAATTCCAGTCTTCGGTTGATTGAATCCCTTAAATCCACATTTCTACTGGTTAAACCACCAATGTCTATTGGTTAAATCCCAATTTTTGTTGTTTTTTCCAATAAACATTGGTGGTTTAACCAGTTTGTTTATTGGTTATACCCAGCAGTTTGTTTTTTTTCCGTGAGAACTCCATCGTCCAGGCATCACCCTAACGGTGAAAGCCGCTGGCGCGGCGCAGAACATGTCACGATGCCCAGAGATGGCTCCCGTTCAGCCCCTTCTGTCGGTTGATGACTAGTTCGGGGCTTTCGTTCTGCCCAATGTGAATCATATATTTGATATATATATATGTGTACCTTGGATTATATTGGATTAGGAAGAATAATGCTATAGGTACAGTATAATCCAATATCTTTTTGTTTTTGTTTTTCAGAATCCAAATGGGAAATCCCTACCAACCCCTACCAACCAACCAGTATAATCGAATGAAATCTCACGGTCCCTTCTTGAACGGGTGAACGTGGGGGGTTCCATAGTCCTGGGGCATCCTCAATGTTTCTGGGTGGTTTATTTCATGGAAAATCCGCAAATCGAATGGATGATGAACAGGAGCACCCCCATCTGAGGAAGCCTCCATGTTAGTCCATTCTGACCGTCAACATGATATGTTTCTGGGTGGTTAATTCAGCATCAACGTATAATATTTCTGACCACCCATGCAAAGCATTTTCCGGGCTTGAAGATGTTGATGGTTTTTCTATGGTTGGTAGTAACATATCATGCTTTTCTAACATATATCAATGATATATCATGCTCTAACATATATCTATAGTTACATATTAACATGATATATCATATCAATTCATATCATGCTTTGCTAAACATTGACCCCCCAGCAATGGCATCAACTACCAATTTTTTGATGGTAAACCTGGGGATGGTGGATCCGCTTGCTTTACCAACATTCAGAAAGCCGGGGTGCAAAAAAAGAGGTGTGGAATTTCCAAGGTGTGAAGCCTTCCAAGTGCTTTCCCCATGATCTTTGGAAGAAAACCGGAATGCACCAAACATGAGCTGACTTCAGCAGCGAAAATGATGCTTTGATCGGCAAAGATGTGGGAATTGACCATCCCCCCGGTGAAATCACATTAGCCAAGCAGCATGGGACAATGGGACAAAAGGTCAAGTACAGCCAGGTTTTTAACCAATATCCCCATAGTGTTGTTGATATTCCCTAGATATCTCAATGAATCCCCAGTTTCTCCCCTAGAAAATTACTGGTCGTTTCTACATCTGAGGTTGGGACGCTGGAGCAGCAAAAATGGGAACTTGGACTGCGCCAATCTGGCGCAGGCGGCTGTCTGGTCCAAGCTGGGATGGATCATACCTATCTGGCTGCAAAAACCATCCTGGTACCCTCTGGTAAACTAACATAGCTATGGAAAATCACCATTTATAGTGGATTTTCCCATTCAAAATGGTGATTTTCCATAGCTATGTTAGTTTACCAGAGGGTATCTGGTATCTGGTATAGAAACCATGAGGATGATATTAGAGGATATAACAAGCACAATGGGTATAGGTTGTGGAGGTGAACTACTCAGTTTCCACCCCAAAACGTATCTGGGGTGTTGGGAGCCCTGACTGGTGGAGAGGGGAAGCTTGTGATGAAAGCTGGAACTGGAGGAGTTTCAGTAAGGAGTGTTGGCGCAATGTGATGTCCTTTTGCGATTGGTTGCTTGATCGATACAGGTGTTTTAGTTGTCCTTGGCAACCATTCTGGGTACATGATGATGACTGCTATACCACGCCGGCCCCAACCTAATTTTCCCAATAATAGTATATAGATATAGATGAGAAAAAACGAACCATTGGTTGTTGGTGGCTAACAAGCTCTAGACATAAACTCAAACATCCCATTATAACCAGCTATATTTCCAGTTAGCTTCATACATCTTTATACATCCATTTTGTTTGGTTAAACTTCCCGTTTATCGTTGTATTTCTGTTCTTCCCTGGTTCAAATCCTGATTCTTGATGGTTTAATTCAGTTGAAATCATCATTCGTTTGGGTTAGATAACCCTCATGGTCCCATGAAACCTCCATTCACTATGCTTTCAGAAGGGTGACCTCTTGCGCACCGCCAGGTGCCCTATTGTGGTTCTGCAGGTTGGATCGGTTGGATCCGGATCCGGATGGTCCCATGGGTTGGTAAATGATGATAGATGGATGATTAACCAGCTCCCGGCCGGCAAAAACCTCTATTTTTACCCAAAGGACATAAGTAATCATTAGTCGCCTCCGGTAATTCTCTGGTGGCTCTGACCGGGAATTCATCATCGAACTGGGGGAATGTTCCAGCCACGTTGAATTACCAGAGGTTATATATGGAATGGAGATTGAACATTGTGATTTGAGTGGTTAGAAATTCCACTTCCATGAAAAAACCTCTGGTAATTTAATCATTAATCCGATTAATCCTATCAGCAATCTCCATTCCATTTACCAGAGGTTAATAGGATAGACCAGAGGTTAATAGGGATTACGGATACGTATCCCACATGTATGATTTGAGTGGCTAGAAATGTCAGAGACATGGTGAAACGTTTGGAGAAAATATATAAGACGCATGGAGATATAACCAACAATATAGGAATCTAATGTGGGATATTATGGGAGAGACTACATGGGATGCAGATCACCAACAATAGTGACCATGTTCAAGGCAGATCAATCGATTACCAACCCTTCCAACCGGATTTTCTTGGTCATATGACAAACCTATGATAGACTCAGTTCACCCGCTGACTTGCCCTAGCGTTGCAGGTATTGCCGCGTGCGATCAGAGCTACTCCATCCAGTCTGGCATTGGCGCCTTGGTTCGGAGGGGATGATGCCTTGATTCTGAGCTGGATGAGCTGGATTTGCTCATTTGCCTGTTGTGAATAGAATCCCTTTTCCCATTGGTTACTGGGTCATTGATATGCCATTTTTCTATTTCTTATAGCCCCTGAAAAGCAAACCGAAATTGGGGGTGATCTACCAGTTTAAAAAGTGCTATAGCCCATCACTGTTCGAAGCATGTTGTTCTTTTTGCTCTTGGCAACGTTGATTCACGATGTCCAAACCGTACCTCCCAGAAAGCCAAACGCCGGGGTTCCCCCTCGAGTGGGGGTCTCCGGACTTCCGAACCTGGACTCACCAGCCTTGATCCGTCAGCTGTTTCGAGGCTACAGATGCTTTTGGAACAAGGCAAAGTGGCCACCCCTCTGCGATGTGGATATGAACACAGAAGACAGGGGCGTCATCTGTCAGTCCGGGCCCCAAAAAATCGCCCAGTCATGAGAGATGGAAAGGATGGAACTTCACAGCCTTGACATGGAATATGGAAGCTGAAACAATCATGGGTCCTCGGTTGTAAATGGAGTGATTAATACGCCTATCAGTCAGCAATGTCTAGTTTAATAGGGTGACATCACCCAGTTATTGACTTTAAAACTGAGAGCAGGGCCCATCATTCAAGGTCTCAGAGCACGATTTTACTACTGGATATGACATGATGTGGCCATTTGTGGGGGGTCCGCAAGACTTTTCTGCATGCGGCGGTATGTTTGGTTGAATCACAGGTGAGAAGCAAGCACTGACATGCAAAGTTGGGAAACGGTGCCCAAATCGCTATGTTCTTCGAGTTTTTCCCCACAGTACACAGTGACGTGGTGCATGCGTGGAGTCCGTAACCTGTGAAAGAAGGAATCATAGATTTATATTGCATATATAATGATAAGGAATCACACATATATATATTCTATATATATATCTCTACATATATATATATATATTACAGTATACGTTATGATGAGAGTTGCCCCCCCCATTCCTGGTTAAATTCTCTCCACAAAAAACCGTCGGTTAACCCCCCAGTTTCTGTTGGTTGAAACTCCCATATTTCTCTTGTTTAAAACCATCATGCTTGTTGGTTTGGAACATGAATGGATTATTTTTCCATACATTGGGAATAGTAACCCCAAGTGACGAACTCCATCATTTTTCAGAGGGATAGGTATACCACCAACCCATCATGTCTCTTGTTTAACGCACCATTTCTGTCGCTTGATTTTAACAATGGTCATGTCTGTTGGTTCGTTCCAATTTTTCGCTCGTGAACCCCCTGTTTTTTTTGTTGGTGAACCCGCCACGGCAACGAAAATCCGCCCCGATGTTCGTCGAGGTCCAACTCCTGTGGCGGGGCTCCATCCATGTGTTGGTGAGGCGATGGCGATGGTAAGGTGGGAAACCATATGGGGAGATGACTTACTAAAGTTACTAAAGTTTACTAAATTTACTAAAGTTTATTTACTAAAGTTACAAAAATTACTAAAGTTTATGGGTTTAACTATAATGCAACTGGTTCATAGGGATAAAAAACTATGATAACCATAGTAAAGTTGATGGGGATGATCATGGGGATATGATACATATGATACATTTTGCATGGTACAGAAGTAAGCTTAGAAAACATATCATAACCAAACTATGGATGAGACCAAACTGGACATGGGGAACTCACCATCATTCACCAGCTCAACTCCTATCCTTCGCAGGTGACAGGCACCTTTCAGATCCTTTCAGCGACTTCTGAGTGCTCGAAGCAGCCAGAAGATATTCCGAAACACCACCGGAAAAGATCGGCAGTTGTAATGGGGATATCATGGAGGTTATTTTATGCGGTTTGAAGTTTGAACCATTCAACAGTGGGATTATGGTGGGGATGATGAGGATTCATCCAAAACTGGGATTCACTGGCAAGTGACCATGCGAAAACCAGCCCGGCCGTTGATGGGCTTTTTCGGAGTTATGATATACTCTCTGGTAAACAAACATAGCTATTGAACATGGCCATGGAAATAGTTGATTTACCAATTGAAAATTGTGATTTTCCATAGTTATGTTAGTTTACTAGAGGGTAACCATTGATTTCTTGCGATACAGAACTCAGTCTCCAAGTCTCATCAAGGTCAAGTCCTTTCCCCCAGACTGTCGAAAACGTTTCACCGCCCGCGGTGCGGAAACAGGGGCGCGGAAATGGGTGTCAGCAAAGATGGCTGGAAAATCCACGACGGAAGTTTAGAGCTGGGAACATCAACGAACTAAATGGTGGATTTTACAGCACGTCATGTTTGATTACCAGAGGGTGCACCTTTCTGTTTTTTTGTTCTATGTGGGGTACCCCGCTTATAAAGCTGGTGAATCATGGTTAGTATTGAACCAGCAGGTGATTTGGGTGGTCGCAGCATGAAAGACTACTCCACCATGAGCAAACATGAGCAAATTCAACTGCCTCAGATTCTTGTGCTGCTGTGCGTGTGTTGACTGCCGACAGTTGGGGAACATGTTAAAACATATATCATATGTCACATCATCCCAACTGTTCCTATACAGTGATGAACTGCTCACACGTGGAAAGACGGATTTGAAAAGCCTTTGTATATCGTTGTATGCAATTAGGCGATTTTGATGATCAACTGCTTACAATTTTTATGCAAGTGCTGTAAAGAAAAGTCTTGACAGAAGCAGACAGGACGTAAGTACCCTCTGGTTATTTAACATAGCCATGGAAAATGGCCCATTTATAGATGGTTTACCTATTAAAAATGGTGCTTTTCCATGGCAAACTGTTAAATAACCAGAGGGTACTTCAGATGTCAGAGAAATGGGACCCTAAAGGAAGCCTCCAGTGATCTCCAGCCATGTGTCGCTGCAGTCTTTAAGCTTGGCAAAATCAGATCCACGTGGATCGCCACAGTGGAACCAGTTTTGCTTCCAAACTTCTGGTGGAAGCTCCAGAAAAGCAGAGTTTTTTTCTGATCCACTCAACTCCTTCCTTTTTGGAGTACCCCAAAAACACTCAACATCTGCGGCAAAAGGTGGACCTTCAATGAAGATCCGTGCAAAAAAAAAGTGGTTGTCAAACGTATATCTGCAAAACCCGGTATTTTGTGCACTTTTGAACATCTATTGAAACTACAAAACCAGATAACATCAGCCAATTTTGGGCGCCAGCATCCAATTTTGGAGCGACAACAAATCGGGGCCATGCGCGCCTTAAAACTTACAGTGCCTTGGCGGGAAAGGGGTCTCACGCATGGTCAAGGCGTAACGGGCGTAACGGGACACAAACAATGGTTTAAGCAGCAACCACGGTGGATAATGGTTAATATATAGTGATTAAATGATGGTTTCTGGTTAGTGATACCATTGGTAATAGCAATAAAGGTAGTATTTGGTAATGGTTAATATTGTGAGACTTAATCATATGGGATGATGCTGAGTGGTAAATAATGATGATGCTGAACTGATCATCTGACAATGGAATCATCTGGGATAATCCTCTGGTAATGACTAACAGTTTGCTATTGAAAATTGCCATTTATTATGAGTTTTCCCATCAAAAATGGTGATTTTCCATTGGGTGTAATCCCCTGGTAATTCTACGTGGTTTTGCTGCAAAATCCTTCATTTAATGCTGGTATTTCCCCATGAATCATGGAATTCTTCAGACAGCTATGGCTATGTTTGCGGAAGGTTGTGGGAAAATCCCTTCCCCTTGCCAGTAACCTCCCTTTCAGAAACCCTGGTTTACTTGTGCATACTAGCGTCTCGACTAGTATATGGTTAGTAAGAACCATGGTTACATATCACACAAGTGGCCTGCTAATGTCTGGGATAACTCGACTGAAAAACGAATCGAAACGTCGACTTCGTCGACTTTGTCTGGTTGGTGGTTTGGAACATTTGGATTATTTTTCCATTCAGTTGGGAATAATACTCCCAACTGACTTTCATATTTTTCAGTAGGTATACCACCAACCACTTTCCATAAGTTTGGGAATTTCATCATTCCAACTGACTTTCACTCCATCATTCTTCAGAGGGGTTGGTTGGTCAACCACCAAGCAGTAGTCAGAGATGGGGCCTGAGCCAACGCCAACACCGATCAGGTGCCACTGTTTGCCATTGCCACGGTGTATGTGCCTCTTGGTCGATCGTTAACCTAGTGGAGATCACGATGATGCAGGGTCTGAACCATACTTTTGTATCCCAAATTGGATATGATGTACCCCTGTTTGCTGGTTTCAAAGATGACTGGATTATTTTCCATTATACATGGGATGTCATCCCAACCCCATTGACGAACTCCATCATTTTCAAGATGGTTAAAACCACCAGCCAGATATTTTATATACCCTCTGGCAATGAAACATGGCAGAAAATCCACCATTTTAGTTGGATTTCCCAATCAAAAAAGGGACGTTTATTGTTGAAACCGGCCTAAATCGGTGGTCGCTGGGGTGCAGCAAAAGATGATGCCAGAAGATTCAAGGTCAATTGGCGATGGGTCAAAACCGCCCAATACTCCATAAACTATGTACGTATATATATATATACATATTATATCTGGGTAAATTATAACGACCTCACAGTTCTCTCCCTCACTGGACTGGAATCATGGTCAATAGGTCAATAAGGGAAATCATCCCCAAATGGCCTTAATTCAGGTTAGTGAAATATTTTTTTACCCATAATATATATATATACACATATGGATTCAAGTACTTTTAACATACAGCACCCCCCCAAATGGCCAGGAGTCTAGAATGTAGAAATGTAGGGTTGCATGTTTCGTGTGTCTGAATATTCTTCGAACATTTTGGAACGCAAGTCAGAAGCAGTCTTGCCATATTTGTTCAATACCAAACGTCAGATCATTTTCATTGGTATATGTGTATTATAGTAAACTATTACACCAATCTACCACCCCATCCAGTTTTCGACACAGCCATTGTCTTTCTCTCTTCCAACACATCAAGGCCCAAACAGCTTCAACCATCTGCAGAGGTGCATCGGCAGCCATCGAGTGCTGGTTTTTCGGTTTTGGTGTCGGTCTGGGGTCTCTTCTGATCTTTCAGGAGCTTGTGGCCTCAGTGGCTGAAAGCCTAGAAATCCATTCTTTGGAAACCCTATAAATATTATAAATCCATGGCTGAAAGCCAATAAATATCAATAAATCAATATAAATCCATGGTTTGGAAAGCCTATAAATCCATGGCTGAGGCTGAAACCCTATAAACCCTATAAATCATGGGGGAATCACCTCAGAAATGTCTTCGTCTTTCAGGACTTGGTTCAAGGTGAACTCCTAAGGATTCTCCGTCCACATGAGTTTCTCAGTGCGCCATGGTGAGGGTGTTGAAACGAGACGTGGCAGCGTGGCAGCCAACAGCACACCATGTTTGAGGGTCATATGTGATACAAAAAAAAACCGACTGGATGTGCAGTTTAGGACACATATAAATAAATGATAATAAATGAATAAATGTGCAGTTTAGGATTCAAATACAATATCATGTATCCGATACAAATGATTCCTTTCGCATTCTTTTACTGTAAACTCGGATATGTGAATGTATAATAATGTATATATGTATATAAGATACATTGATTTACGAACCAGCTAAAGCACTGTTTTTGCAGGTTATCTGCAGGTTATCTGAGATCGGGAAATCATCATCCTTTTTCGTGGCTCCATCTCAGTTGTCAAGGGAATAATTTTTGTCTTTTCCATCCCGAGCTTGTCAAAAGATGGAAACTTTAGGAGATTTGAAGCATCTTTTATTGCTTTTCTTCGACTTGAAGCTGAGAAATCTGAGAAGCAACCGTGTCATGCCAGTGCCAGTGCCATCTTCAAACGCGAATGACATGTGTGGCTTGGAACACCCTGTCGGTTTGGTATAATTCGCAACCCCTTAAGGTTGGAAGTGTTTCATCCAATCTTGTCGTGAGAAATAAACTGAAGGGCTTTTATCTTTCGGTTGCTTCGAGGTGGTGCTCCCAGTGATGTGAACGTTGCTTTATAACACCCCGTTATAATAACAACGCCGTTATAGATATATCTGCCATAAAGCAGAGTTAACCAAGTTGAGTGCGTCAACTCAGCTAACATCATCCTATCAAATCCGATTATTTTTTGTGGTTAAATCAGCATTTTTTCTATGTTTTCTATCTAGGGGGCACCACTTTGTATCTGGGCCACAACTGCAACGGGCATAGCTGCTGACGCTTCCGAGATCGCAGCCCACACAGCGAGCATTCGGCACTGCGGCCACAGCAAAGACTGGCATCGGGCGCTTGCGTTGCTGGAGGAATTTGTGTCTCAGCAGTGGTGAAGATCAATAGATGTTTCCGCCAGCTGGGGATTCTGGGTTCATACCCAGCGAAACATCGTTTTTTTGGGGGATATAGAAGGTCAGCCGTTGATTAGAACCCCCCCAAAAGGGGATGGTTTCCACGAAGCCACCATGAAGCCTTTCTTCAAGGTGTTTTTGGGTGGACAACTGTCCCTGTGCCGGGTTCTATTCGCAACTGGTTGTAGCCATGAAGCATGGTACCAAGCAATCACAGAGTAGGTTGAACATTCATAGCCCAGGTGGCTTATCCCAAAATGACCTTCAGGTTAGTGAATTCTACCCTCTGGTAAACTAACATAACTATGGAAAATCACCGTTTTAATGGGTAAATCAACTATGAATGACCATTTTCAATAGCTATCTGTGTTTACCAGAGGGTATTATATACTAGAATCTATATCGTCAGATGTATATGAATGTATATGTGAGTAAAGCAAAAATCCAAATAACTGGGTGAACTAACCATGACCATTGACCAAACACCAACTTCGTCACACCCAGCCTGCCCGGTGTCCAGGTTGAGCTGCGATTCCGTTTGGACATCATCCAGTGCTGCGCTGGGATCAAGAGCTGTGGACAAGCAGCTTGTCCCAGTCCGTCCGGGGGTTGATCTGACCCTCATGGGAAATCATATTACATATTACTCAATCTGTATGGGTTTTCATGGGAATCCACTCAGAAAACCATCTGGTGATTTAATTAAAATGCAAATTATAGCTCTGGGAAATGGGCTATGTTTTGATGATTTTATGATGATTTACCTATCAAACATTCTTATTTTCCATAGCTACGTTCAATAAATGAACCAGTCATTTGGCAATTTAACCTATCAGAACCTTTCTAACTTGAAATCCATGGCGACTCTCTGGCACTTTTTAACTCTTTGGCATTGGAAAAGCCAGATTTAGAAGAGGTTTTTAATGGGAAGATCATTTGAGATTTCCCAGTGCCATCTTTGATTGCCACAGGGAAATCCCCAACTGTCACCACCAATCTGTGTCCACAAATGACAATTAATCGTAAATGCAGGCTGGTTGTCTATCGAATCCAGATTGCGGCTGAATACAAAATGTCAACCGGAGATTAATACCCCCCATGATCTGCTCAATCGGGGGGGGCACTATTTTTGGGGGTTCATAAATCCTGGGTTGACATCCGTTGCAATGTAGCAACTCCCGGTAGTAAACCATGGCTCATCTACTATTTGCGTTAGGCTTGACCTTATACTATCCAGTGATACCCCCCAGAATATATTTATGATTATAATGCAATCGGTAATTTCATATACAGTATATTACGTACAGTAGGAATATAGTTGAATTGCCATCATTAGTTTACATAGTAGTCATAAAATCATAACACAAACTAGTCTTGCCTCATGGTTATGATATGATCAGTGGTTTGCTTGAATATAATTTAGTCATGGTACGAAACCACATTGAACACTATTGAATAACATTTTATGATCTAAACTATAGGAAAAAACAATATCCCGGAAAATTATTCAACCACATAACTTAAGAACATGATGGACTAATACTATTAGTGACAATAAATAGCATCGAACACTATTTTATCAAGAATTAAAGTAAATAATCAAATAACACACCATAATGAATAGTGTCGATCTTGATTATGATTATAATATATAAACCTTGGTCTCATTTGATATTCGACCATAATCAATGATATCAATGATAGTAGTAATCGCACCATATAGATAGGAAGTCAAAACAGTCAGATACAAACGTAATAGTATAATAACCACCATGATTATCTGAGCCATAACATGATGATTAATGCAGCAATACCCAGTGTTTAGTTGATTAACATTATGATTGGTAATCTCAAAAAAATCAAGGAATGATCTCCCCAAAAAACTCTGCACCTAGATATATTAACATATATTAACTAGTATTACAGTAAGCTATATAGAATTCTCTAATGTTAAACAACATTGAACCATATTGGATGAATGATTGGATTCAAATCAACTATTGATATATTAACTAATGATGAACAGATATTGTGATTCCAACCATTAATCCCATCATATTATTGATTATATTGATAGTTTAATACTCATAAGAATGTATGAAATAATGATATATTAATGATGAAGTAGTATTTGGCTTAATAATAACTATTATCAATAGTTATCTATATGGTCTAATACCAGTGAATCATTGGTTATTCATAGATACTAGTTAACCATCGATATTGATAAACTAATGATTTTTGTTAACTAATGATCGACTCCTTTGAAACCATAAGTTAATCATAGATAATGGTGATAATAGTCAATCATACATCCTAAACAATATCCTGATCTTTATCACTATTATTACTCTTAACATTCTTAACACTCTTAACACTATCACTATTATCACTCTTAAGATACCTTAAATACTTCATGAAATCTTTCATGATCACCTGGTCACATCAGGCGCTGCAGTGGTCGCAGTCCTTGCAGCTGCTCTCGCGCGCGCTACAGACATCCCTGCAGCGCCTCGAGGTAGCCTGGGCGGCCTGTGCCAAAGCCTGTGGCACCTGGTGGCAGGCGGGGCAAGCAACGAAAACCGGGGGAAACGAGGCGAAAACGCTGAAGAAGTGGCACTTTTCATGGGAGTTGATCCCTGAATCCCATGATAAATCCCTTGAAAATAGCAGTTACTCCCATGAAAATAGCAGCAAATCCAACATTTCTGGGTGTTTTCTGGGGGTACCATCGAAAAGATTTGAACCATTCAAAATGCCCCAGTGGATTGGTGATTTCACCATCATTTAGCTGGGTGTTTTATGAGTTTTATTAGCATTTTTCAACCAAATATTGGGGATCTTGGGACGGTGAATAGATATTTTTCATCCAATAAATATTATTCATGTTATAACTCATATATCCTCTGGTAAACTAACATAGCTATGGAAAATCACCATTTTTAATGGGAAAATCCACTATTTCGACTGGGCCATTTTCAATAGCTATGTTAAATTACCAGAGGGTATCCTAATATTTTTCAACAGTTTTCTAGTTTTCAACCATCAAAGATATTGGGATGTTATGGGATGTAACCGAGAAACATCACGAAAAGATGGTGATTGCCAAGAAACATGGTTTTGCCACCCCTAAACGATAGGTGAGTTGGGTTGCAAGTAGGCTAACTGGGATTTATTGTACGTCGAACTAGTGAATGGGGTTTCTAAACCAACACACATACTGTTGGGAAGAACACCTTCCTGCAGAACATTGTGAATTGATGGTACAAAAACCATGGTTTCCTGCAGATTTTCCCTTAAACCAATCCAATGATTCAATGATCTTTCTGTCAAAAAAGTGTGCTCGTTCCCATTTTACGGTGATTGTTCACATTGTGATTTCAACTGGCATATTAGGTATACCTTCAAAACTGGGTAACCAAGAAATTTTGAGACATTTTGAATCGACTGTTTTTATTTGTTTTTAATCTTCAATTCAGTATTTAATTTATTAAACATAATTTTGTGATGTCAATTCAACCACTTCCCTGTTTAGGTCCAACGTGGTGCGTGCAGCTCTGTTCACTTTCCTGGTTTCCTTTTTCCTTAACCAAAACTGATTCGAACTCAATTTTACTCAATGTTCCGCAAAACCTCTCACTTCTGATTTTTGTTGTATAAACCCTACGATTTAAAACCGTACCATTTCCCACCCCATATGACAATCCCTGAACTTAGTCGAGAAACATAAGAGTTCCTTAAGTTTGGACATGTTCTTGAAATATGATGTTGGGATGTAAAAAGTCATAAATATTGAACTCAGAAAACGTGAAAAACATAACATGTTCTGAAGCTCATTGAACACTGGTGATTTCAGAAATAAGCAATGTGATTTTAGAGGAACCAACGTTGTGATTTAAGCAACGTGTCATGGTGATTTAAACAACAAAAACAGTGATCTAGCTGCAAAAAATGAGCCGTTACCAACAACCATGGTGATTTCAAGAAAAAAGCTGGTGACTCAACCAACCAAAAATGGTGAATTATACCAACAAAAACAGTGATTTTTTTCAAGAGCATTGTGATTTAAGCAGCAGTCATATTGATCTATACAAGAAATTATTTGCCAAAACACATGGATTTTGCTGCTAAACTGATATGAGTCTATGATATGAGCAGCCAAAGTTGAGGATGGTCTAAGTTGATTCATTAAGGAAGCGTGAGTGGTTGAAGCAATTAAATGACTTGGGCCTTTCACCCAGCAAAGATGTGGGTTACAACCAACCAGCACCGATAATTCAAACTCTTTATATCCAAAGTTTGAAGGCTTGCATACTTCACCTAGAATGGTTTGAATGGATGGATGGGTCAAATCCTGTCTGTATCAATGGCTGGGACTACTGTGGAAGGCGATCTTCAGATCTAAACTGACAAACTGGATGGTACAGTAGTCAAATTTGATGATTTGTAAAACTTGAGGTGCTCAGGTTTTTGTCCTTTCTCTCTCTCTCTGTACATATATAGCAATGTATATATGTTATATATATAGACATATATATATATGTACATAGACATGCCTATATGATATAGGTATGTACAGACATATGAACACATAGTATTCATATGCACTCTAATTAACAGCATAGATGTGAACATGTTAGCTGCTCCAGGCCCTTGAGTTGGTTGCGGCGAACCAACTGGAACATGAATTCGTGGAGTCAGCGGTGATGCGTGCCTGTACCCAGGAGCGGCACTTTTTGTCATTTACCATCTGGTTATTTGACATAGCCATGGAAAATCCCTTATAAATGGAGGTTTTAATGGGAAATCATCTATAAATGGGCCATTTTCCATGGCTGTGGCTAAATAACAAGAGGGTATGATTTATGATGCTTAAGGGAAGCCACCCCAAGAATTTCAGGACATTTTAGGTTTGGGGTATTCTGATTTTCTGACGTGTCCATGATTTTATGACTGTTGTCCATAGCGGTTGCATATCCAATGGTCCAATGACCTCGTTGGAATATATTGGGATTTTAGACTCTAAGGTTCTTCTTCAATATATGATTATAACATATTATAACATATTACAACATATTATAACATATTATAACATATTATAACATATTATAACATATTATAACATATTATAACATATTATAACATATTATAACATATTATAACATATTATAACATATTATAACATATTATAAC
>Ga0126342_10001040_pt1 | contig 36408 bp, 37 predicted proteins | sample Cyp1metagenome_FD_92528 | JGI IMG/M metagenome (GOLD analysis project Ga0126342, IMG submission 92528) | Coral microbial communities from Lord Howe Island, Old Settlement Bay, Australia - Cyphastrea 1 metagenome | ecosystem: Host-associated > Invertebrates > Cnidaria > Coral ... | reverse complement strand
TGGCAAGGCGGAAGTGGACATGGAAGTGGAGGCAGAGGTGGTGGAGGAGAAACTGGAGGAGGCGGAGGAGGAGGAGAAGGAGGAGGAGGAGGACGAGGAGGAGGCGGAGGAGGAGGAGGCAGTGGAGGACAGCTAGCGAGGAGGAGAAGAACAGCTCTGCTAAAATCTAACAACCCTCACCTGGCAGGTGGGAAATTATACATATATATATATATATATGTTATATATATAATATCATAAAGGCTTTAGCTATATATAATATCATAAAGGCTTTAGCTGGGAAACATGACAGGGAACATAATCAAAATGATCAGAATTTGTACCATCTGTCCATTGTGCAGTTCATAGCAAAAGGATCTTCCTGAAACATCCTGAGACTCTGACTTTTAACATCTTTTAAGTCTGTTCTCAAAGTAAACACAGAGTCTCACAGGTGAGCATGTGCGCTGTCCATATTTAGACAATGTTTCACACCCCGGCTGAAATATGGATCCCTGGTTCTGTGAGGTCAAACCAGTACGGAAAAGTACATGTTTTGGAGGAAAACACAGTGGTCATATATAGACTTTTGGGTTCCAAATTGTCACAGAGTCTTCTCCACCATCGCCCCCGTGCTGCGAAGTCCAGAAGGTCTTCACAAATTGAGCAAACTTGATAGCTGGGCCTGGCGACCACCGGTTTACTATAAGATTGTTCATATAGACTTTCTTTTGTTAAAGGTACATTATTTCTGAGTGACAATGGTATCATTTTTCAAGTTCGTTGGACCGGTTGGATACCCACAAAGCAAGCAAATAGACATGCCACAGATGCATCTATATGATATAGTCTATATTAATATATTATATAAATTATGCTAAGTATAATATATATATGTAAATAATTGTAAATACTGAAATCATCAATTCTAACATGTCGTTCAACCCATGCAGCCTTAGGTCTTCATGTTGGAGCTGCCGTAGCAATGCGATGGCGGCGAAGCCAGCAGCAGTCCTTTCGAGATTATAGTTCGGTCATTTTGTGAGGGTTCAACCCCCAAGATACATCAATGTACGTGGCAAAAAACGGAGCGGCTAGCATGATACTGATGACCAATGAATACGATTACTGACTAATCAAAACATATTCAGTTGATCATTGGGGATCATCATCTCAGTAGGAAGAAGATTGGAAAACCAAATTGACATTTAAAGAACCTACTAGTAGGATCTATAGTAGGTACTTGGATAACCAAAATTGGTATAAAGAACTGTAACTGGAGAATCAAAATCCTCCAAGTTGTTCTTTCATTTTGACCAACAGCGGTGCGACTGCAAGTTGCAACCCAGGTCCTTGGTGGTGCCCCTGGAGGTAAAAAATCCTGCCGCTACGTGGGTCTCATCATGATGCCATGTGGCTTTGGTACCCATGGTACCCACTGCTTTCTCAAAATCAGCATTATCAGCAGTTATGAGCATCATGAGCATCAATATTTATCAGCAGTTATTATCGGTTATCATTGAGTTATCATCATGTATCATCATCATTCATGATGATAATGGTTCATGAGTTGTCCTCATTTTTCATCATTTATCCTCATTTCATTTATTAACTCATTGAACTGACTGGTAATATGGGGTGTTTCCAGGTACAACCATTTTCAGACGCATCCATGCTCCATCCCAGTGCCAGTGCTGCCTGTGGTTTCAACGCCAAATATCGCTGGCACAGCTGTAGACGTTTCAAGGCCAAGTCCTCCCTTCGGGGGATGTGGAGCACAGCCTCGCTGGCTACGGGTATCCCGTTCTGTGCTCGTGAAATATCGTAGGAAATATCGTGGGAATGCTGAGCAACGGACCATGAAGGGAAAAATGAACTGTTCGAAGTCCATTTGTGCCTCCATTTATGCGACAGCTCTGACATGATATTGATTAATTACATTTGTGATCGATCGAAACTAGATGAAAGTAGGATCTTTCATTTCGAACCGAATTGTGAACTCTTCTAGCTCTGTCGAGACTACCTCAATCGGGACTATCTTAACCAACAAGTCAAAGCAAAGCAACGTGTTGGACAGGTCGAACTTGATCTTAATTCCTTCGTAACCTGATTCTGAAGCACTGCAGATTGCGCCTGTTCCCACCGTTGCAAAAGTTCCCATGCCTCCAAAAGGCCGAGCGTTCTGCATCACCAAGTCTTGTGATCCATGTGAAAGCAAAACAGCACACCGCATATTACCGCACACCCAGGAAGAAAACCGCCCGGGCAGGACACACAATTTCCCTCCAGCCAAACGAAAGGTGCGAACCTCCTCGGCCTCTTGCGAGCCGCCTTGTGAGGACCTCTGGACATTTGAATCCCCCAACGATATTTGCAATTACAGCTTCTCCCGACATATTTGCAATGTTGCTTGCGGCCCCGACGATGCGCACTGGAAAACATAGGTGCCTCAAACCGTGATTCTGCGGATGGAATGAATATATCCATTCATGGAGTACATATAGTTAAGTATTATATAAAAGAGTATATTCTACTCCTTCGAAGACAGGGATTGAACATATTTTCATATATTTGAATATATACATATACATATATATATAATATAAAAATAATGAATATATATATATGAATATATTGAATTTGAATATTAATACTTAAATCTTATTCTGAAATATATTACGGAAACTTGCTTCGGAGGACAAACTATTAAATTTCACAAACTATTAAACTTGCATTATGTAAAAACTTTTTTTTTTGCCGAGCGAAGGTGCGATCTCCCACTGTTTCCAACAGTTTCCCCTTGGACACCTTTGGACCTTCAAAAAAAAACTGCGTTGCGCGGAAATACTTATTTTTCAAACAATTGCGGGTTGTACAAGTTTTGGCCTGATCATGTTTCCGAATGTTTCCGACCGTTTCCGACCGTTTCCATTTTTCTGAACGATTAATTGGACCAATTCCGTTTATGGAAGGCTGATCCAGTGCAAACCGATGCAAACCATGACACTGAAGCTTTTTCGTGCGACGCTTGTGCGCATAGACTGCACCAAATATTGCATCTTGGCCTTGATATCCAATATTTTCCAAAAATCCCAGGAGCTCGTGAAATTTAATAGGACAAGCATTGGATCAAACTGAGGAAATCAGCATGTGTTTGTGTGCGTGTACGCTGGATTGGCAAATCCCAAAAGGCTGCACGTCTTGGCAGTGCCCTGTGCCTGTAATGTGGCGCAAGCATCTGCTGGCTGCAGCTGCCACAGCGCTGCTGCTGTCCTCTGAAGCAACTTCTTGGGAGCAAAGTTACGAACAAGAGAGGTCAACAAATGCAAGACTGTGCAATGATCCTGTGACAAAGCAATTAAATTTAATGAGAGCAACTCAGGCTCACAATGGTTTTCAAAGGCTTCCAGTCTTTTAGCAGTTTCATCAGAATTTGACCGGAAACACATGGGTAAACTGTATACAGTATTTGATCAAATCAGGATGGGCGCATGCGTGTACCACAATTGACTTGGTTGCTCCTCCAGGCGAATGGTACATTGCATCACCATCATGAGCAGACTATCTGTAAACCTCAGCGCCGTCCCATGTGGTATTTGCATTGAATTCGTATCCTGCATCCATTTCTGAAAGCTGCTGCTCCGTAGCGGTCCGCATGGTTTCTGATGTTTCTAAGACAGTCACACATCCAAGGAATTCAGGGAAACCTGGCGCTGTCGATTCGTATGTGCAGCAACAGGACACAACTGCATGCATCGGCTTAACAGGAATAACATGTCCACGCCCAAGACTTCCAAGGAGGATTGTCACAGTTGTCACACCAATTGTCGCCAGTCACCGTTCGCCAAATGGGCCTGTGGCATCTCGCCAATCCCTGAGCGAAAAAACTCTTGATGTCCCAGACTCGGAAGTTTAAAGTCAGTCATAGGTGTCATAGTCAAACAGTGTTCAAGACATTTCAAGACCATGTGCACTGTGCCCTTATTGTTTTAAAAAGTACGCAAAACGACAAGATCCTGAGACAAAAAGGTTGTATCAACAGACGCAAATCTCAGTCATGCTGAGTCTGATTGTACTCTTGGCATCTCTTGACTGCAACTGTCCGAAGTCGCAACCTGCAAAGGAGAAGTCTGCTTCTTGCGCTGCATTGCCATTGGATGTGGCCTGGGAGTTCTAAAGAAAGGGCAAAGCCGGTAGTAAACACCGCCACTCTGAACCGGAACTTCCGAATGGCCAGCACTTCTTGAAAACACGCTGCACCTGCATGTAGATTCAATATAAATTATATACATTCATTTATATATACTATATTCTGGATAACATGGGCAAACAAGTCCCAGAGCCAACCTTGACAACAAACAGACCTAGCACTCATGGTGTAGCCACTCAGCGCAAAACAGGCGGGTTCCCTGGCCAATTCACAAAGGCGTCCTAAAAGATCTAAGCTTGCACCCCGAAGCAACGTGTCCTCTCGACATTTTCAGAGGCAAAATGGGCCTCCCAACAGGACAGTGACTGGAAAAACAAGTTGTTGCTGCGGACATTTGGGAGCGCAGCTGGGCTCGAGGATATAAGAAACCAATAGAAACCATAAGAAGCAAAACCTGAGAAGGGGGGAACGAAAGCCAGCATCCCATCTACCCCTATTTTCCCCGAAGATTTTTCACCCACACTCTTTCACCCATATACTTCTCACCCATATACTTTTCACCCACAGACTGTTCGACCATATACTTTTCACCCGCAGACTTCTCACCCACAAGTTTTCCCCCATATACTTTTCACCCACAGGCTTTTCACCCATATACTTTTCACCCACAAACTTTTCACCCACTTTTCACCCAAGACTGTATTCAACCGTATACTTTTCATCCACAGACTTTCACCCATCCACTTTTTGCCCACAGACTTTTCACCCACAGACTTTGCGCCTCAGACTTTTCACCCATACCCGTCTAACCCACACTCTTTTCACCTACAGACTTTTCACCCATATACTTTTCACCCACACTCTTTCACCCATATACTTCTCACCCATATACTTTTAACCCACAGACTGTTCAATCATATACTTTTCACCCAGAGACTCTTCACCAATATACTATAATATATTATAATATACTGTTTACCCTCAGACTTCCCCCCCTGTACTTTTCACCCACAGACTTTCAACACACTTATCACCCGCAGACTTTTCACCCACGGAGTTTTTAGCCACAGACTTTTTACATATATTTTTCACCCAGAAACTCTTCACCCAGGGACTCTTCTTCCACAGGCTTTTCAGACTTTTCACCCAAAGACTCTTGACCAATATACTTTTTACCCTCAGAGTTTTCACCCATATACTTTTCACCCAGGGACTTTCACCAATACGTTTTTCGCCCACATTTTTCTCACCCACACTCTTTTCACCCACAAACTCCGCACCCTCAGAGTTTTCACCCAAATACTTTTCACCCACGGACTTTACACCCACCGTCTTTCACACATATACTTCTCACCCATTGCCCATGTACTTTTCACCCAAGACTGTTCAACCATATACTTTTCACTGACAGACTTTGCACCCTCAGACTTTTCACCCATGGCCCATACCCGTTTCACCCATATACTTTTGACCCACGGACTGTTCACCCGTGCACTTTTCACCCACACACTTTTCGCCCAGAGACTTTTCACCTACAGACTTTTTCACGCACAGCCTTGTCACATTTTTCACCGACAGACTTTTCACCCACATACGTTTCACCCATATTTTTCACCCAGAGACTCTTCACCCAGAGACTCTTCTTCCACAGACTTTTCACCCACAGACTTTTCACCCACAAACTTTTTGCCCGCAAACTTTTCGCCCTCAGACTTTCAAGGATCCTTATGCTCATATTTTCATATTGTCATCACCCCTTTCCAAAGTTTCCTAATTGCACATCCTATACCGACAGAAGTTTCTTCGCCATAGCGACTGTGCCTCCATTCACGGACCCTTACCTCTACCCTCCTCACCTCATATTTTCGTCACCCCTTTCCAAAGCTTCCTAATTTCACAAAAAAAAATGCAAAAAGCATTGACGGAGCCGACACTATGTTATCACCCCTTTCCAAAGCTTCCTAATTTCACATCCCATGCTGACAGAAGTTCCCTCAAATCCCCTACAGGGAACGGTCCAAGAGAATAGTGATCCCACTTCGGACCCCTCTGCATATTTTCGTCACTCCTTCCAAAGCTTCCTAATTTCACATCCTATACTGACAGAAATTCCTTCCAAGCCTTGCGACCATAATGCTCCCATACCGGAGCCCAACAGATTCAACAGATAGGAGTAGAAGAGTAAGAAAGAAACATAAAGAAAAGTAGCCATTGAGTTCCCACCTTTCCAAGCAATGCCTTTGCCTCCGGCCTCATTCTATTCCATTCAATTCCAGTCTCTATATCGGACGGACCGGGAGAACGTGGTGAACATTCCCAGCCCGAAATCTCCTCAGCATCCAGGAGCAAAGGCCTTGGATGCCAAGTCACAAGGGTAGCCTCTGGGAATTCAATGGTTTGCACTGAAGAAAAATGACCTTTTCTAGGTAAATATAGGTAAATCATCTGCAAATGGGCGATGTTCATTCATTTTCCATAGCTATGTTAAACTACCGGAGGGTAGCTAATAGGCTAATACCTCAGCCTTCCTCCTGATGGCACGGATCTTTTCCTTAATGTTCCGTATGCGTCTGAAAGCTTTCTTGTTACGGCGAGTGGTCATTGGCTGCTGGACGGCTGTTGTACAGGATATTCCAGCTTCAAGAACCACATGATATTGCAAGTTCTGCTTTGGAGCATCAGTCAAATAGAACATGTTGGATGCAAACACGCCTGCGAAAGAGAGAGGAACAACACATCCCGTGGGCCCTCGTACAAGAGGTTCCACACAACAATATATTGGTTCAACAATGTTTAGTCATTATTGGCAGAGGATAAAAAGGTGACCAGTCTCGCAAAAAGCTGTTAGCAGTGCTTTGCCCTTCGGTTTGAAAACTGGGTTCGCTGCAAATGCTGAGGGCTGTTGATGAGAAGATAGAGCCGCCAAGTCTGTGGCAATGATGGAACCTGTTCTGGGCTCAAAGTCACGTCCGTAGGGTTTCCGACGTAAGATCTTTGAGAACTTCCCACCATCCAAGGCAAAAGTGCCGCGAGCAGCCCAGCTTTCCCATTTCTTGTGGGTCTATCATGTCAGTTCATGCATCACCATTTTGCCAACATGCAAATATCCACAGATGCAATGGTTAAATGTGTCCCAAATGATCTCTCATGAGTCTCACGAGTGCTCGTGATTGTATAGATCTGTTTCTCGCTGCCATGAAATCTTGAATGAGCAAACGGCAAGAATCGTGCCTGGCAAGCACGTTGCATGGCCACAACCTATGGCTGTATGATGCTGTATGGCTGACATGTTGGTCTCAAAAAAATGCGTCCTTTTCTCATCCTTTCTCGACGGTACGACGGAGGTTCTTGATCTGAGCTCATGGCCGCCTCACGGCGCACTGCTGATGCCTGCACCAAGCTCTGCTGCCCTGACTAAATCTCGCCATCTTCAAAGTACTCAAGGTAAATGAAGTATTTCAGGTGAGAGGCTTTTGAATATGTTGAAAAACAGCCCACTTCCTTGGGAATTTTGGCAAAGCCTTGCCAATTTCAGCTGCTTGGAGAAACCCATGAAACAAGATGTGAACAAGTGGCGAAGTAGGTCAAGAATGGTCAAAACACTATTGTACCTTGGCTGTTCCCAAAAATAGCTGGGATCAGCTGGGATCCATGATATGATGATTGTGGCTGTTCATCCCCCAAATTTTGGGCCCATAGGCCCATAGGCTTTTCACTCGTATCCGATTGGGCACGTCAAGGTGGAGCAGGCCTCATCACTGAGCAATCTGCACATCTGTCGTAGGACCTGCATTTTTGGCGTAGTGCATGCTTTCTAACCAGCATACCATCCAATACTCACTTGGGATGGTTTAATAATTTATAATTTATAATAAATGAAGATGTTTGACTCTGGGCCCATGGTCCTGCCATTGGTCCATCCGTTGGGAAGGGTGAAGAGGCCTCTGCTGTCCTCAAAATGTCGATCGCTCCAAAGCCCACACCTCCTGAATCGTCTCCTCTGTAGTGAGATGGCCAAATGCCTGCAAAGCAGCTTACTCAGTCTATTATCTCATGCAATGTTGTGCATTGCTCCTATGTTTCTTCCTGCAATTATTGGAAAATATTGGAAATGCATCAGTGCTGATCAGTACCATTTCACTGAAATGACCGAACATCCTATGGAAACACGAAATGGATCTGCAGGGATCTGCTTCCACAATTGCCTAATGGGCCTAATTCTCCATTAGTCACCCTGCATCTGCCCTGGAAGTTTCTCATTGCGATGTTAGTCTTGGATGTTTTTGGCTGCTGATAACTCACTGTAGTCACAAGTTGGCTTTGATTGAAAATAGGGAACCCCATAATTGACGGTACCACAATTGTGAGACACGCCCAAATAGTTATGGTTGGATAGTCATATCATATATATAATATGTTATATCCCATACAGTATTGTACACATGAGCATTAAATCCCATTAGATCCCTATTGTTGATGGTGAAATCCACATGTTCTTCCAGATCTGGCCTCCCATGCGTGGTGCCACAGATTGGCAACGTTTCCAAGGCCGCGCCTTTAGCGAGTTACACGTTTCCAGCTTTCGAAGGAGCCGGAAATGAGGAAATTTCCAAAAGATCCAAAAGATCTAAAAATAGCTAAACATAATTTGCATATATCATATAATAATACAAATCAGCATCCGTCGAATGCACCACAAGTTCACATATCTTCACAGACTCCAAAATTAGATTAGTTGATTAGTTAACAGTAAACGTATCATATCGCGTCTCAGTTGATCTGTCTCTTTGTCAGGGTCCAGAGAACAATCCTTTGACATGTATGGTGAATAGAAACTCATCGGCAGTTCTTTCCGAGCCATGTGCACTGCTTGTTTGCGAACCTCACTCAAAGTGGAGTGCTGCAAGTTTCATTGGATTTTCATATTGCCAAAAATGGTGGTAACTCTAAATCATCCATTTTAATAGGTTGTTCCATTATAAACAATCCATTTTGGGAATCCCCCATTTCTGGAAACCTCCATATATGCCAGGAACGAGACAGAAGCTCAGAGAAAACGTGTGTAGCTGCTAAACACACAACATGGACCGCCTACAGCACGAGAAAACATTCCCTTAGCTCCACGCAGTGGCATCGGGATCTTCAATTGCAGCTACAACACCTCACTGGCACAGAAAAGGCAAATCCGATTTAGTATGCTTCATTTTGGGTCAACAAATGTCAATAATCTATCTGCCGCGGAAGTGAGGCAGATATTTTTGAAGATGTTTTTCTGCGTGTTTCCATCTGCCAAATTGAGTTGGACTCACATTCTCACTCTAAGCCCGTTGCTGCACAATGTGGTATGCATAACTTCCTCGTCCATCGGATTGTCAATGCAGCTCAATAAAACTTGCGGCCTTGGCGACGCAAGAGCAAAGCCTACTTCATGAGTCAGCGCAATAACGGCAAGGATTCACACGTATTAGGGAAAGCAAGGTCGGGCATCCTGGAATGGAAGTGCTGTTCTCCGATTCTCTTCCAATCTGCTCTGCTGAGGATGAGGACATAGTTGTTGCAGCTGCCACTCGATGACCTTCTGGTTGAGCTGCCTTGTGTGATCCCAAAACGTCAAAGTTGTGAACTACTGATTTGCCTCAATTTAGTTCAAAGATGTTCAAGGCATTAGCAATCACTGCACTGCATGCTCTTTGGGCTCTCTCTGTACAGACTCTGTAACAGAACACATGCGGATACTTACTTGCCTCTAATGAAATGTATTATCATTGTCATCATTTTCATTATATGCATGAATATATGCATGTATAGTGTGTATGTACGCAAGGCTGCAAAACTAAGTCGCATTCACGAAACGATTTTCAAATCTTTTCAGGCGGTGACCAGGAAAGGCTGCAAAAAGTGAAGCAAAGTTTCTCGCCGCCTACCCAGGGAGGCGCTTCATGATCTTCATGAATATTGCTGCGCATGTTGCTCGTTGCTGCTCCGGAATTACACTCTGCTTCTACCAGGACCCCAGGAGCATTTCAGTCCATTGAATTAGCTTTTCTCCCGAGGCCGGGGGGAGCTTTCCAAGAGGACTACACAAACCCGATGCGCTGCATGTGCTCACCAAACAGTTCCTTGAGCAAAACAGCCTTGGCTGATGCCGGCAGTACAGTGTGACCAGCTCGCAAATGACTTCATCGTAGAACTCTTTGGTGACCTGCAAGCGAACGCTGACTGAATATCCTAGTGGTATCTACTGGTCGCTGGCCCAAGCTTCAACAAAGCTGCTGTGAAATTTCGCCATGGGCACCTGCCTTTGCCAAGCGGTTTCCTTCCAGTGCCTCAACACCGCCCAGAGATCCCCTTGAACTTGCTTCATTACAGAAAATAGGTTCACATATTTTCACACCGGCTGTTGTTTGGGTTTGCCCAGAAATGCCGTATAAGCCAAAATTTCAGTTTCATAGGGGAAATGATGAAACCCATGAGATTTTGGGTACCCACTGCAGTGGACAAACCATCTTGCAGTTTGTTCAATGGCTGAGGATACTGAGGGTATCACCATTGCCATTGAGTCATTCTGCGATGCGTGCAGGAAGTTCATGAAGGCACCCGCAGCTTGCTGGGCCTCAGCGGACCAAAGGGTTTGGAAGGACCTTATATAATTAATATTATATCATATTATATTATATTATAATATTTAACATATATATAATAATAATAAATAATAGTAATAATAATAAATAATAATAATAATAAATAACAATAATAATAAAAATAAAAATAAATAATAAATAAGAAAAAATAACCTCGTCAAAGTATGTCAAAGTGTCCTGCAAGTGCAGCTTGCATGCACCACGTCTATATCACTTGAACCAAGCCCGGATGCAGAAACAACCTGTTCGATTCCTGTGATCAAAGCTTGGGAAGACATCTAGAGCGAACCTAGCCATAAATTTTCTTGTTTGTGCAAATAATCTGCATATAGACGGGTGATAGCTTAGCAACTATCCCCCAACCGCAAAAAGCATTCACCTACAAAATCCAAGCAAAATCCTCCAAGCTCATCCCATGGTCTGAACATCTTAATCTGCGGGATCTTTTGTCACCGTCAGCCCGAGTCACTCCATCTTTTCTCAGCTGGCGTGACATGAGGAGCTACAGGGAGCCAACACGCTGACTTTGGATGTATTTCGTGATTTCAGCACTGGGATTTCCCAGTTCTCCACGAACCTCACAACGCATCACGAGCCGCATCTCACGTCGGACACATCTGGGTCTATTCCATGTCTCCGAAGTCAAAGACATCCTGCATCGTTGCGCGCGTCAGGACAATGAACTGGCTTTGGCGACCCCATCATGTGACTGCTTTCGGGTCCCTGTACGAGTGGACACCTGTTCCAAGTCCACAATGCCACAATTAGTTAAGTTCTGTTCCATCGAATCTCTTGTCACAGCATGTAAACCCCCGACAATCCAGCGACCTTTGATATCAGAGTCAAGGTCCTCGAACATTTCTGGTGCACCAAATCCAAAGGCCTCAAAGGACAGCGCCACCCAAGGCCCTATTGAGAGACTTGAGCGTTGCTCAGTGTGAAATGCAGGAATTCCGGAAAGAGTAAATTTGAAGTATAGTACTGTCATTAAAATCAATTAAAAAGCAACTTCCGATTGCACCAAATTTCATGCCGCGAATAATGTACTCCATGCAAAGCTTCTGAACAGTGAAGCGTTGAATGGTTGGATGACACTTCCAAAGACACTGCACCAACCTGTAATCCGCCAAGATATCAAAGTGTATAATATATGATTAATTAATTATATGTATTGCATTCGATGGCTAAGTCTGTGACATCTTCATCATCGATATCTGCTGGTAGCTGCGCCTGTGCTTCCCGCTGCCTGTGCTGCGAAGGCGGGCTTTCGATGGTATGATTGGGGCCACGGGATGGCGTTGTTTCTCTCGGCATCAAACATTTGGATCATTTGGTCTTACATCGACATCATGGTCATCATATGGTCATCATATCAGAGTCAAAAGCCCAAACATGATGAAACAATATGAAACATGGATGTATGATGATGTATGTTGGTTCAGTTTAACCCCTGCACAGTTCAAGTCCATGTCAATCTATGGAGACTTTCTTCAACACTGGGCTGCAGCAATGTCTACGACGTCCTTCTCTCGCACAAAATCTCCCGGGTGCTGCGTCTGCATTCTCAAAGCCGGTTCGCCGCCTCTTCCTTTCCAATGCTTTCGCACGATTCTCGGCAACCTGAAGCAATCTGCAGGGAGAATCACGTTTCAAGAACTTCACTTTCCTGATCTTCTTGAAGATATCCAGAAACATTATTTTGACATGCTGCAGATGCTTCCACTCTTTCAAATCAAACGGTGTGAGGGCCGGAAGCTAGCATTATATAGACCTGAGATGACCTGAGTATCCCACCCGCTTTGCCGTTTCGGAATCTTGCCCAGCGGTATTCGCCTGAGGAAACCGAAGATTGAGAGCATCATCAAAATACCTTAAAACGTCTGTACCATTTTCTCAGGGGCTGAATTATCTGACCTGTCTGGACAGAGGCCAAGATAATAGATTCTTTTAGCAGCTAGGTGTCACTGCTGCAGTCTTGAAAGCAATGCACAAACGCAGAAAATGACGAATCATCCACGATGACGACAACAAAGATATTTGACAGGCTCATGGAATGGCTGCAACAGGCCGACTCTGAATGTGATTTAGCAACCCCATGTGCATAGGCACAGTAAAATTCATCAAAGTCGCTGCACTGGTCGTCGAACTTGCTGCCTAGGGGGCATTGCAGCTTGCAGGACAGCAAACATCAGCACATTGCCATTGCAATACAAGAAGAACATTGATGAACCAGAGGGTGCGCCTGTGCTTCCCTCTGCCTTGCAGTGTGGCTGAGGCAATGTAAAATGATGTGAAATGGACCACTGTGCCACGCGACTGTGACAACCTTTTTGTTCTCAATAGCATACATTCTGTACTCTTCAGGTCAGGCTCCGTATCTGGTGCACCTGAGGATGTATTCCTCCACGTGAATTCTGTATGATGTTACAAGTCCATGGCCCAAACACTTTCCGGAAACCACTGGGGATCACTGGGGTACAGGAATCTGATGGAATCTGCATGACAAGCTTCTCTCATTTGGATTTGTCGCGTGATGTCGTCAGATGTCGCGGGTATTCTATTGGGGTCGGTTCGCCGCCTCTTCCTTTCCAATGCTTTCGCACGATTCTCGGCAACCTGAAGCAATCTGCAGGGAGAATCACGTTTCAAGAACTTCACATTCCTGAAGATATCCAGAAACATTATTTTGACGTACTGGCCCAGCTTTTTAATGCTTTTTATGTAGAGTGGATGTTTCACTCATTCTCATTCCATCAAATTGAATGGTGCAAGGACACAAGGCCGCCCGAGCATCCCACCCGCTTTGCCGTTTCAGAATCTCGTCCAGCATTCGCCTGAAACACAGGCAGTGAAACGAAGCAGAAGTTCTTTTTGCCAAAACCCTGTCATTGCCCCCTTCAAATGGCACTAGGATGCACTAATATATATATAATATATAATTTTATAATGTATTATAATATATGTATATATATATATATATTAATATCTAATGTATTAATACATTATAATATATTATAATATATATATGTGTTATAATGATTTATAATGTATTATAATGATTTATAATGTATCCTTCACAAGAGCCGCTCCCCGTCATGTCGTCTTAAACTTGTGACCGATTGCCTTGTTCTTCTTGTACTGAAATCTCAGCCTGGCGCTTCAGAAAGGGAGCTAGCAGAGCAGTGCTCAATGATTGGGGAAAGGGTCCATTTTTCAACGCAGAATGAAGCGAGGACAATGGCAGAGTATGAAGTGATTACTGTAGTGATTATAGGAATGATTAGGATCTGGAAAACCCATGTTAACATGACCCAAATGGATCCAAATGGCCCAAATGGCAATATAATGAAGGAATAGTCCCAGGCAACTTAGGCAACGTGATACAAGCAATGCAAATCAAGTGAAAATGGGAGGATGCAGAATGATTCTGAATGATTGGGTTTCAGCTAACCTTTGCACAGTCGCCCTTTCTGCTTGCGGCCAAAGCCGCATGTGCAAATGATGGCGTGGATCTGATTCTTCTCCTGTTTCAGTATTCTCCTGCACAGAAATTCCCCCCTACTCACGCTAGCGCAGCGTATCGCTATGTGTGTTTGTGAAAAGCAATGTGAATAGAACTCATGAGACCTAGCTTCCGTGAACTTCATTTAATTCTTGGAAGAATAGGAAAAGGATGTATAATAAAGGCGTTCAATCTGAGCTTACATCCTCGTTGTTGTGGTAGCCATGTCTGACTTGTTGCGCCTTTTTTTGGAGGACTTCTCTGGCTTTCCAAATGACTTCTTCGAAATCATCCTGGGAGGCATATATGGGAAGCTAGCAGCTCCATGTCATTCCAAAATATACCGAAACTTGATGAAACTTGCACTACTTGCACTCATTTGCCGCAACTCAAGCTACCCATGGAATACTGTGAAATTCTATCCAAATCATACTGATCTATGTCTACGGTGTGGGGAAACAAACTACAGGGGGTCAAAAACGAGCCTTGTATGGATACAACTCCTTCAGCCACTTCTTGTATGCGGCCATGAGAACCTGCAAAGGTATCCAAAGGTATCAAAGCTATAGGGATAACCTGCCTAAACCATCCTAAACCTACTTCTGTATAACAGCTGTGTAAAGAAGCTCCAAGAATTGTGGCCTTGAGATCCTCAAATTCGTGGCCCTTGCCCTGAAACTTCAACTTTGGGAAGTCTTTGACGACCTCAGATGTTGATCTGTCACAAGACAAAACCGACAGGATCCGACAGCTGTGGAAACAATCAATAGCTTCAGTATGCTTCAGTGGCCTTCTTGAGGCCGTTGTCCTGGAAGAGGATTTGATGCCTTTCACCAAGAAACTTTGGATAACACTTCTCAGAGAAGACTTCGGACAAGACTGCAAGTTGAGATGATTTCAAGAGCTCCCAAGCATCTCCCAAACATCTCTCCCAAACATCTGACGCTTTAGAGGCATCTGAGTACGTGGCGTCAGCTGCGGCTTTTTGGCACGTGAGATGACGACAGCCTGCGTAAAGCTCACAAGGCTCATGAGGTGTTTCGACAAGTCAAATATTTGCTTTCTCATCTTCTTATTTCTTTCCTGATCCACTTCTGCTTCTTTTTTTGTCTGCAGAAACTTTGAAAGTCTATTCTGCATCCTGGGCCATGCATGGCCATGCTATGCGCAGCCTGTTCTTTCAAATTTGACAGGTCTTCTTCATCTCCCAGTCCAAAGTCACCACCACTGACCTTGCTGTCGAAGGCTGCAAGTATAGCATGGTGCATGACTAGTGCTTGTAGAATTCTTGACGACTCCATCAATGTCTACCCGTATCATGTTTAAGCATCCAACCAAAATTTCGCTGAGCCTTTTTCATTCTAGTATTGCAATGAGCCATGACAGCTGGCCCTGGCGAAACAGAAACTCCGAGAGGTTCGGACGCGAGGTTCGGTAACAGCCATTTCCAGCCTCAGCCGTTTGGACCAGACTGGAACCTCCACAGATCTTCACAGCATTCAGAAACGCTGCGCTTAAAGCGATGCATTGATGCATATATCAACTGATGGGTATTTAATCCCATTAAATCTCCATTAATCCTCATTAATCCAGATGATATGATGGAATACATATGAGATAATTGTGTTTAGTGGTGATTTAATGATGGTTAATGATGATTAATGATTGTTAATAATGACTGTTTCATGCATGATTGAAGGGAGATTTGAGTCATTCGAATACGGTGCTGTGCAAACGTGCAAACTGAAACCACCAGGCTTCTAAGCTCTCGCACTGGTGTGGACGCTCTCAACCCCACTGGAACGTCTCGCCCCAACGCTTGAACCCCAAAGCTCGACACTGACTTGTCTCATAAAGAAAACTGCCAAAATGTCTGATGAATGACAGGTCTCTGCCTTTGGGTCCTGAACGAGAGTCAAACTGGGTCTGCTTTCGACGCCCAACATGTACCTTCCCTGAAAGGCGATTCCTCAAAGTACCATTAGAGGAGTGGGAAGAAAAAAAGTCGCCACCTTCCATGTCTACAGTTGTGTACTGGGATGTACTGGTTTATTGGTTTACTCACCCTTTCTGACTTTTTTCACATTTTGAAACAACACTGGAGTTTGGGGTTCCAGATTTTGAGACAATCCCATCACCTTTCCACCACATGCTTGCTTTCTTTACAAATATATGTCATAATCTCACAAAGCTCATGTCCCCAGATGCCATCTATCATGGAATCTAGGTCAACAAATTGTAGAAAAACATAGAAAAACTATAATATATCAGGAATACATAAACACATATCCTTGAACATGGGTGTGAAAAAGAAACTAGCGCAAACCTAGCGGCTTTGCTAGCGCTTGCTTGCAAAATTGGTGAACTTAGTTGCGTGCCGCCTCATAACGAAGAGGAAAGACCACTAGGTCCACACTAATTATCAATAACTGGTACAAAACTTCAATCAACTTTTTTTGGCAAATGGTCATATACTGTATATCCATTTGCAATGGTCCTTGTCAGATTCTCAGGCTTCATTCCCTTAACAGTTGCATTGTATGCATATCGACCAAGTGTTTAGCCTGTGCTTGCTAATGTTGCATCCTGATTAGTAGCTAGGTTCGCTATTGTTGGTAGAACTTACCAAATTATTCAGAACCCATGCTTACATAGATTGGAAGTTTCACTATGGTGGCAAGCATTCTTCGCAGACTATGTTTTCCTCAAAAAACATGTTTGTGTGAAAAAATGTTAGCATTTTTTTTCTGTAACAATTATTGTTTGTTTGTTGCCTTTCCTAAAAGATCCAATCTCATTTTAAACCCTCATTAAAGAACAGCTTTTCCACAAGTTTCCAGGCACTGGACCATTAGAGGGTCCAATTCACTTTAGTAGGTTTGTTCCCAGGGTTCACAAGTGTAGCAACTTTTCCAGAGCAGAGCTGATCCTCTTACAAAAGCAACCTTCTCTTTCTCTTCCTCTTCCCCTTTCTCTCACTCTCTCCCTCTCTCTCTCTCTCTTTCTAATTGTTCTCTCTTTCTCTCTTTCTCTCTTTCTTTTTCTCTTTCTCTTCCTCTTCCACTTCCTCTTCTTCTTCCTCTATCTTCCTCTTTCTCTTCCTCTTCCTCTTCCGCTTCCTCTTTCTCTTGTTACAAATTTATATATTGAAAAACTTGAGGTGCAAAAGTAACGCAGTCAACATGCTGAACCGCAATAGCTACAAGTACTACAAGTACTACAAATATCACAAGTTCATCGGCCAAAAGAATCAATTGTCGCCAATTAAAATCTTTACTTAAATGTATGATCGTATATTACATTTTGAAAATCAATCAAAATCATGCAAGCAGCTCCAAACAGGTTGTGATCATCGGTCCCACTTGGCCATCGAGCACTGAGACCCTCTGTGGTGGTGCCGATGCGGAGCAGAAACGTTCCGAAAAGCTGCGAGAAGTACCTTGCCATCTGTTGCTCTGCACTGAAAAAGCAAAATCTGTGAACTGTTCTGGTCGCAACAAGGCTTGCGTGCAGCATAGCTCTACCTCCTCCATGCCTGTTTTGATAATTTTGACGTCAAGTGGGAAACGGCAAAAGTCAGCTGGCGACAAGAACAAATTAAGCTGCTCCAAGGTGCTTCTTTACAGCAGCGCCCATGGTTGAGTCATTGACTGTGAACAAATGGCCCAAAGCAACAGTTGCTGCGAGAACCTCAGCGTCAACTTTGCTGACCGTTGCTGACCGTTGCTGACCTTCTCATCTCTGCATTCTCATGTTTCAGCCGTTTCAGCAGGCACAGGTCCAGTAGCTCTTTGTCTCAAAAACACGCATCGACCGCGATGAGGCACTTTGCGGCTTGGATCTTCGGGTGGCCCTGGATCAGTGTAGTTCCTTGGGCTCAGCGAGTCGAACCAGCAGGCAAAAACATTGAAATCTGATGAGATCTGATGGAATGAGCAACACTGCAGATGTAAATGTTTAACTGGATAACAACTCTATACTATATGTTGACCATCTAGTCTGTGCAAAGAGCACCAGTTTGCTGCGACGATGCGCAAGATGGTTGCAGCATGGACTGGATGCAGTTCTGTACACTGTACAAAAAAATGTATGTCCAGCTAGTCCAGCTGCCAAAACTCTGAAGGGCAACTCAGATTGCCCCAAACACCTATACACAGCAAGGCAGCATGGCAGTGTGAACTTGCAAAGAATTTGGCGAAACGGCACGAAACTCAGCAACCGTGCAGCCACATTTCTTTCAAACCTTCTAGCTTCTACCACCTGAGCACGGCTTTTCGGCGTGGTGGGTGAAGTCAAACTGTCTTGTCTTGCTGTGTGGACATGGGACCGCAAAGGCTGGAATCCAACTGAAGGAAAGGACATTCACTAGTAAACAGTGTGGAAAAAGAAAAAATATCAGGGTCATGATGCGTTTTTCTGTCCACTGCGCAACGTTGCCTACCTTCAGACTGCTAGAAGTACATACAGGTACACACAGGTACAAACAGGTAGTAAGCTGAACATGGCCTTGATTTTCTGAGCTGATTGCTTGCAGGCCAGACTGTCACTCGAAAAAAATCAACACTTGAGTGGGAAACACACTCCTCATCCGCAGAACATATCATAAACCATGGTGTTAGCATGTGTTAGCTGTTCATGGGTGGTTTTTACATTGAGTATGCTGCTGTGTTTTTTCAGCTGTGACCATCCGAAAACACTCTCCAGAGCACGATGAGACGAAAACCACTGATTCTTTGCAAAGTCACAGGCATGAATCCTCTTGCTTCTCTCTTCGTGCAAGTCGCAGCTGTCGGTCTCTCTGCCGCTTCAAGTAGTGCCGTTTCAAAGACCTCTCCTGCGCCACACTGCGAGCCTAAAGAGATGGAACAACATTACAATTGCTATCAGCTGCGTCCAGTTGATAGCGGTTGAAGCACATGTGAATGCCCAGCGTCCTCGGAGTTTGCACATGCAAACGGATCCTCAACTACCCAAACTGTTCGACCTGGCACAGGAAATCACATACAACATGCATGTCAATGTACATCCATGGGTACATTGTTACATACTTTTTGAAATCTTGCTATCCTGTCCTGTTCAAGTTTTGACTCACCTCGCGTCAGTTCCGAGTTCTGAGATGATGCATCCAGTAATTACTTGGCAAGTCTCTTGATTGATGAGCATAGGATAGCATAGGCTAGGATCTGCTTGGGTTCAAAAACAGGCAACGACTCTCGGGATTGTCTCGGTCATACAAGCTTCCCGGCGTTTCTGACATAGGCATAATTAGACAGTCGGAGTGGAGGTGAACGAAGCAGGACCATTTGATGTCGATCAGATACGATTTTTGAATATCTTTGGGTATTTTCGGAGGATACCCCATGCACAGGAGGAAGCCTTCTCAGGTCAATGTGCCAAAATTTGACAAACAATCACCAGCGCCAGCGCTTGGTCTTGTCTGGAAACGGGGCGTACCCAAAAATTCTCCCCTTTTTGACAGCCATTTTCACGGAGAAACTACTGATGACCGGGCGAGCCTTGACGATCCTTGCTGCCAAACTTCACAAGTTTCCCATGCTGCTCAGCGGGCCTTAGGAGACATTGAATCTATGGATTGAATTTATCTATGACATGTATTGTTACAATTGAATAGATGGATATTATGATGAATACATTGCAGAATTAAATTGCAGGCTTGATATATGATGACCATTTACACACACACATGTATATATATTGTTTTGAATGTTAGAGATAATCATCAGATTGATGCACTGCAAACTTTACTGGATTCCAGAGTCCATATCAACTCCAGGTTGATTCAGGAGCATGGTTATGACTCAATGTTTTGCTTGCCATTAGATAAGTGCAAGCTCACAATTCCCATTCGCTATGTGTGCAACATTCTCTCTATTCAAATTTTGAGTGACTCAAAACAGCAAAAGACCGATCAACAACATGCCTCTCACCAACATGATAACGCTGAACCCTTGTTCGCCATAGAGTATTGAAAGATTTGAAAGGGGTATCAAATCAACTCTACTACTACTACCTTTTTTGGTTCTGGTTTGGCCAATGACCATCCCAGTCACAATCTGGAATTCATCCTCACCCAGCAAGTTGTACAAGGCTTATACTATCTACTACGAGAAATCAATAGAAATCATCCACCCAAATCCACCAAATTCAAGGATTCCCTTTAGGACTCCCTTTAGAAATTCCGCAAATTTCGCTTCCACATTCCATAGAAATCGTCGACCGCCACCGCCAGGCTCCAAGTGGCACAGCCAGTTGTCTCGTGGCCACCTGCTGAGGAAGTGCCCAGTTCGGCTCCTCCTGGAGACTTCGTGACGTCTTCGCACTTCGCACCCAAAGAAATATTAATGAAATATTATATGAAATATGAAAACAGAATGAATATTGACCTAAAAAATGTGTGCACCCGAAGTGAGATAATTACTGAAGGCAAGATATCAGCCATATCTCTACAGGGACAATCATCTGCTCAGATCTGAAACCTTTCACAGGTACCATGACATGGATCATCACAAAATATCAGACACAATAGTGTGGATCTCGCTCCTGGTTTCAGTCAATATGTTTCGTATTGCTGAAGACACTTTTTATATTAGATACTGATGATTATATTTGTCATTCACTGTGCAAAATACATGTGACTTTTGTGTTAATCAAATCACACTGAATCACACTGCCCAAGTTAGGCCCAGAATAACTCGAAACTGTGACATCTGTGACTGAAGTGACTGCAAAGCTGTCCTCTTCTGGCACCCAAGCGTGATGTTTCAAGACAAGGTTGGTCTGGACTTCAGGTCTGCAACGCTTGTAAGGATCCCTATCTTGGAAAATGCTGTCGAAAATGCTGTCTTGAGCTGTACTTGCCATGACTTCTTAGAAAATTCTGCACCACATCAGGAGACGGCGGTACATCCACAAAATCACCGCTCTGTTCCCTACTGTCTGGCCATCCAGAAATGCTGACACCTGGGAATCTGCAAACTCTGACGATAACAGGTGCCTTTCCAGAGCTTCTGCAGCTTGACCCGTTTTGCACTTCTTCTCTTCTTCCGCTTCAGAAGCAGGGGAGATCAAGAACCTACGGTGCTGCTTGCCGTTGACTGCCGTGCAAAAGAATGGTATGATAAAAAAAAAAACGTGGAAAGTATCCAAACAAGCGCGGTCGGTTTATCAAGTTGACGAGGCATTTCACTCCAAGCATCCATATACTGTACTCATAAAATCTCCTGAAAAAAATAAGTAAACCTGATCTATCAATTTCCTTTCAATCAAACCCTGCTTTTCCATGTCAACTTAGTCTACTTTACTTAGTCTACTTTCTCGCACGCGTCCTCTGTCACTCTAACCAAGCAATTGATGGCAATGATACCAGGCAACATGGGAACCACAAAGTCCTGTTTGAAAGACACCACAGCGTCTCCCACGTGGATCACTTCGTCGGACTTCCGGTGAATTTCCTCGATGAAAATAAAAACGGTGCACCAAAAAAAACAGTTTGAAACAAAAAACCTCATACCATCCTCACCAACCTCACTAGCCTCACTATCCACGCATCCACCCATGTCCACCCCCTCCCACATTTGCTTCAAATTCCCTCATCATCACCATCACCCTCGTCATCGTCATCGTCACCATCACTCTTGTTGTAATCATCACCAGTACCATCAACATCCATCAACATCCATCAACATCCATCAACATCAACTTCAGCAGAAGCGGCACCACAAACATGTCGTCACCATGACCTGTAGTTTCCTCCCTGCTATTGGAATATTCATGTCCAAAAGACACTATCGACACCGAAAAACATCTAGAAATATGGTTGGCTTAATAATGCTGATTGTATTCTCGGTCATGTTGGGTTCAATGTATCATCGGTCATACAGTTTTGGTATTTTTTGCACATCCTGCTTTATCCTCATAGACGTTTTGAGATGTCTTGATCCTTTCTGCCCCGCAACTTGCCCTGCAACACATATGTGTTTTGTTTTTTGTCGTTCAGCATTCACTTTGGCCCAGGTCCAGTATGTATTGATTAAACCTGATTTACTGCTTATTCAACTATCTCTTGGGAAGTATTGGAAACACGGTGCTGCTAGATAATTATTTTCATTCATTCTCTGCCACCCTTCTTCGAAGACAAGCCGTGAGTCATACTTCTTGACACCAGTGCGCGTTAGCGGGGCTGTGCGCTTAGGAAACGTTGTCTGCACCTGAGCGGAAGTGATGTAATTAGATGAGCCGAAGGGTTGTATTCTTGAATAACATGCTAAATAATGCGGTAACCCCAATAGCAAACCCTTGCCAGTATCACCATAAAGGGATGCTGCAAACCATCCCCTGTATATATATATATACACTGTATATATTATATATGTACATTCTTGGGCTTACCCACATTATCACAATTTCCGCCCAACCCGGACGTTGCTCCACATTTACAATCGTCATGATCATGATCATGATCATGATCATGATGATGATCATCATCATCATCACATCATAATCATCATCACATTAAAAATTGCCACCCCCTCTGAACAATTTGTTGAATGGGGTGGCAACATCAACTTTATCTTCATGATGATGCTGCTGATGATGATAATAATAATGATGATGATAATGGTGATGATGATGATGATGATGCTGATGATGATGATGATGATGAATAATGTGCATTTCGACATTCCACTTTTGGCGAACTTCAAAAAATGCAACCCTTCCACGATTCAGGCGCGGTGCAACGTCAGGGTTGCACCAAACAATTTTAAGTATGCAAAAGTCAACTCTCATCCGTCAAGACACAACGGTGCTCGAAGGCTTCCAAGTTGACCTGAAGAGCATTGAAGAGCCATTGTGGTTGCTCTTGGTAGTTGGGCTCATGTTCTTCTTTTTGACTTCAATAAAATGGAACAGATCTTGAATTTGAAGTCTCTTATAGATTTCTGTGTACTGTACAGTATATACATTTGTATATCTTCACATGTCAAGATAGTCTGGCTGCAAAGGCTCCTGAGCACCACAGACACCAGCTGATCCCAAAGAAATCGTGCAAATCTTTGCAAACAAGTGACGCGGGCTCTGGGATACTTTCTGTGACTTCTTTGCTGCTGTCACACACGCAACAAAGGAACATCCTCAAATAGCACAGATCTTGCAGGAATAGATGCAAGGAAAGTCAGTGACACAAGCTGTTCATGAGATTCGCCATTCAAACACTCAGAACACCCCAAAACAAAATTGATCAAAATTGCATTTTGATAGCGGCCGATGGAGAACACATTCACCGAGGTTCTTGTCGGAGTCACAGAAGCCTTTTGAAAGCTTAGCGCAACCCAGGCGAGCAGTGTAGATGCCAACGCCATGTACGGAGCCGTTCTTGACTGTATGTCCTTCCAAAGGAGAACTGTTCAACCCTGCTCCCTGCCCTGCTCCCTGTTTCATAACCCTCGGTCTCTTGAGGGACTTTCAACGTATGATCTGTGCAGGTCTGTGCAAGCGAAACATGATCGGCCAAAAACAAACCTGTCCCTGTCCTCCTTGTCCAGGCATCAAAAAGCCGATCTGAGAAATGGATTCGATGTTCTCCTTCTTGGTACCGTGGTAAGTGTATGTTGTAACGCTTTCATGAGCTTTACGAGCCTGCAGGAAGGCTTCTTGCACCTTCAGATCAGGATAAAGCGGCTCCAGATGCACTGGACCCAGCTCTTTAACAACAGACTCAGCACAGTTCCGATGTGTCTTTTTCAACAGCTCCTCCCATGACTTGCTCAGCCGCTTCAAATATCGCCGGTCCATCTGGTACCTTTCAGGATCTTGTTGGTCTCTGGTGGAAATCAGCTCATCAGCCGAAGCTTCCAAAGATGCTTCAGCAATCACCTTCCGGGCTTGAACGCATTCCTCCAAGTCAGCAGCTAATGGCCCCTTCTGCCTCAACCACCTGTAACTGACCCGGCTCAATCTGCTCGCGTGCCGGCGCTGGGGTTCAGGGAGTTGCTCCAAATTGGCCATCACAATGGTGAATACTGAGCCAAGTTGCTGCAGTGTCCTGGATGTGAATATGATCCAAGACATGGATATGTTAGGGATTGTTAGGGTATAGATACGGTAAGTATATGGAAACGTGATTCATCATTTCAATTCAGTTCATACATTGCAGACCTGCAGGTCTTCATCAAATCGCTTGCCTTTCTCAACATGAAAAAGCCAAATCAACAATCTGAAAGTAACATAGCTATAGAGACATCAAATCTATAGCAGATTCCATTCAGGAGGGACATGCAAATGGGGTCATGGCAAAAAGGTCTTCATCCTCTGTCCCGTCAAAAACTGAGGCTGAATCAAAATGGCCTGGGTGCAAGCTGCAAGTGACTCGTAGCGATGCTGCATATGATATGTTTGTACTGATTGTTCAAGAGAAACCCTCATGTCAGTACAGCTGAAAGGGACTTCAGGACCTTAAGCGCTGTCCAAGCTGCAGCAAAGTGGTTGAGAAGTTTCCTGAAGTCACACATCCCAACTTGGCAAGTGCTGCGCACAATACATGAGAAGTCTGTCAGTTGAGTTGCTTCCTATTTACTGTAATACACGATGCTGCTTGACATTCCATCTATTTCCATCTTGCAAGCAGGGTTCAGGAGCAGTGTGTTCTCTTTGGCCATAACCTTGCAGCAATTTGCAACAAAACAAACAGTGACATTGCAGAAAGCTCGTGGGAATAGCAAGGGATTGAGCATGGAGATTCTGGTACAAATTGAGCACTTTCAAGCCACTTTCGAAGAATCTCGAGACTTCCAAGTCGCTTCAAAACGAGTCAAAGAAAAAAGCAATGTCTGAACATGGCGATATTTTGGTGGTTTTGCCATCAATGATGGTTGGATATACATCTGCAGGTTTCCTAAAATGGGGGTACCCCTAAATCATCTATTTTCAAGGGATTCTCCATTGTAAACCATCCATTTGGGGGTACCCCGTTTATGGAAACCCACGTCTTAGGGGCCTTACATCCCCATGAAATTTCGCTGGATGTCCAAGGCATGTGTCTGGAAAAGCCCCCGCGGCTTTCCCACCTGCAAGGCACCCATGATGGACATGTTGAAGTCGGGGCCAGTCTCTAAAAGCTCCTCTATCCTGGCTGAACTGAGGATCTTTCGAATAGGAAAAACATGGAAAAAAAACAGGATGAACTGACTTGGGGACCAGCAATTATCGCTAATGGATTATATAAACTCAATAATTAGAATATAATTAGTACATAAGCTTTATGGATTTAAAGAAATAAACTGCTGGTTGCGGACATCTTTGAAAGTAGGGAAAAAACATAGACAAAACAGAACGATCGATCTGCATGGCTGGTTATCGCATTATCGCGATTTTCGTGCTCCAAAAGTCCAGGATCCAGGCACTATGTCGAAGTGGTGCATTGCCAAAACCTGCAGGAGGCCAGTCGGCAAATCCACCAGAATTCCATGGTTAGTAAAGCAACGTACCACCACATAAACCCATTAAAATATATGACTCATTAATGGTATAAACATGTATAAACCACCTAAAAAACCATCAAAATTCCAGAATTCCATGGATTAATTCCGATGGATTAACCGTGGATTAACCACCATAAATGGAGCGCCTTGATGCAGAAGAGCACCAGCTGCCGGACGGAGCTGTGTCGCACTTTCTCGACCTCACGGGAACATCAAAGGTGACAAGGGACATCGGTGTTCACTGTTGAATATGTTAGATGATTTTCATATAATAGACTTGCTAATATATATATACAGTATATATATAATTATATGTATATTATATATATATGTGTGTGTGTGCTTCATGTTTTTCAATATGTGTTAAAAAAACTTTAACATGAATTTGCTTTATACATCTTTATGTCATAAAATATGGTTCTTTGGGAATTGAATGCATCTCCAAGGTGAACATCCACACGTGCCTCTTCGAAGATGCTGCTCACGATATTCGCAGTGGCCTCTACAGTGAGCTCACAGGAGCGCAGCAGCCTCAGCCATTGAATTACTTACATTCATATAGGCACTAAGGCACTAAATGGATCTAAATGGCACTAATAGGTATAGCAAATGTGGATTTAGTATGATTTAGTTTAATTGGCATTTCATCAGCAAAATTCAGCAACTAATAACCAATAGCCAATAGATAGTAGTCTAGTCTACTATATCGGCAAATTGGGACCGGAAGAACCACATTCCCCTCAAAGGACTTGACGTTGGATTTCTCGGCAATTCAACGCTTGGCTACATTCAACGAACTCCACCAGGATATGGATGCAACAGTTATCAAAAGGTTCCCAACTTCTGATTGCACTGAGAATACACTAATTAATGGTTGGTATTGGTTAGTGTTGATCGGTGTTGTAACTATCTGTATTGTATCTGTATTACTTGTGTAGGTTGATCAACAAGTCGTCAAGTCGTTGCCGTCATTTTGCTTCAGCCGTCGCAAAAACTGAGGCTTTCACAAGTGCATGGCATCAACCCCCGTCATAGCTGCATGGCTGTCAACCTGCAACTAATCTCTATCTGTATCAGTGACCATCAGTGTACATTCATGTACATTCCATAGGCATGTTAGTCATTTATCAAACGCTGAAACAGCAGCACAATGAGAGACAGGTTCGATGGACAGTGGGTCAAGCCGAGGATGCGGCGTCATGCATTGCTGGCATCAACTGTTGCACCTCAGAATTCAGCGCATTCTGAGGTGACATGGGCCCTGGGCTGAATCTGCTACCATCTGCTGCCTCAGTTCCATGCCATTGCAGGCATGACCTGTGGTAGACGCTGTAGCAAGCTGCCCACCAGCTGTTGGGAGACGGGAGCCTCACAAGAAAATGACAATGCAGGATGCACCTTGGGTATTCTACTTTCTTGAATGTGTTCAACAAATCCAATAAATGACAAGACAACTGGGAAACAAAACACATAATCACCACATGTGCCATGAATGATGAAGAGATGGGTTATATACTCATATTGCTGGATGGTCATCAATCCATTAATTCATAAGAACTTACAAGTATAATATCTTATACAATGAATTTATCATAATCTATCCACCGTACTGACAAACCATGCATCACAGGAGTGCCATTGGTCCAAGCTATTCCAAGCTCAGCGCCGGATCACCCCGAAGCTCTTCACTTTCTTCTTTCAAGGGTGTCACACCTCTCAGCGCTCGGTAGTGATGTCCACACTCTGTGACCCTGTTGCGATCCTTTTGATGCTGCCTTTTGATGCTAGGAAGGTAGCTTCAGCACCAGTCACTCCACGGAAAATTGAAATGTGATTGCGCTCCAATCTAAAAACAGGGTAGTCTTTCCCACTGTGCTTCAAATCGCGGCGGAATATGATCCCGTCCAAAAATGTCCAAAGTGAAAGACCACAGGCTATGGGCCTGAGAACTCTACGTCTATCTCATCCAGCAAAGCCGAAGTGTCCTGCTCCGGATGCCAAGAAATGGTCCACGGGGTTACCAAACTTCTGCTCAAACCCCAACCTGGGACCCTGGGAGCAGAAGGAATTACACAAAAACCTTGAACATCCTTGAACTCTGTGTGGGTCTGTCTCAGAATTCGGCAAGTATCCCCCAAGTAGCAATTTTAATAGGGAAACTTATGACAAGCCATTGGATTTCAGAATTTCACAGACGACTTGGTTGCCTTTACTGGTCCTGTGGCAGAGTAAGGTACTCTTCAAGCGAGCCTCGGTGATTGCTACAGTATTGGATTGGTCTGCAGTCACACAAACAACAAAATGATGGTCTAACTCACATGGGATAGATGATATAAGTAATGGATAGATATGCATGGATCAAGTTAAATCACAAAAAGCGATTACTACTGCTTTGATTTCTGTGGCTACTCCAATTTGATAAGGCGTTCAATGATGCTAATGATTCCAATGCGGCCATCGGCACCCACTCGAAGGGTGGCCGTGAATTCGCATCGTGCCAGAAGTTGCTGCATACAGTCGATGCTCGCAGAAGCCACAGCCTTCGTGCTTGTGTTGCTTGAGGGCTGTCACAATTCAAAATGATTGTCGTCAAATGCAAAGCATCCACAGATGGGTTGCAGAAAATTTCTACAAAGTATGTCCAAACATGGCCCCGTCCCGGAACTTGAGTTGGTCACCCGACTTGAGAAAACAAAGGAAAACAACAGTTAAACATAGTTAAACATACTTATAATTTTTTAAACAACATATTCAAAATCCCGCCTTTGAACTGTCACCCACACGGGGAAGCAGCAGTGCCAGGCACCTCTGAGGTCGACTTTGCAAGGCTAGCCATGCAAAGCTCAGATCAATTCTACTCTGCTAACCGTTAACATCACTTCAACACTAGAACTGCTGAAATTATGGAGAATGTTTCCATTATATGATTCCAACTGAGCTCGACACTCGCACCAGTCGCCCAAGTCATTGTGACCTCTCCCAGCTCCAGAGCATCCCACGCCAGTGAAGTAGATCAATGGCAAGTGGAATGCGCTGCAAAGGGTGTTAAACCATGTTAAACGGATCTTTGAAGTGGGAAACACAATTGCTCTTGCCTCATCAAAATCTGGTGGCTCCGTTGCAAAGCGCAAAGATCCAAAGGGTTCTGATCATGACGTAACTGTTATTGTGCTAAATCTATGTATTCAATGCATCCGCTCAGTATTAGAAAGTTTGGACCGACCAGTTCAAACAGGAATTATAATGAATTATATATATAGAGTTGTGTGAGAGAAAGGGTTTTAACATGTGAAAGCTCAAATCCCAACAACATTATTGAAAACAACATTTACTGAGACCCAATTTGCTCTGGTAATTTAAACATAGCTATAGAACAACACACAGTACACATTTATGAATGATTTACCTATTTAAAACATATTTCAAACACATATTAAAAAATGGTAGTTTCCCATAGCAAACTGCTGAATTAAAGGGTATTTCAAGCCAAAATCATGGCCTTCTCCGTCTGTAGGCACTGCCACAATTGGTGCTGCCCGGCACAGCTCTCCTGTCGAAGAGATGGTCGGCAATGTATTGTTGGGATCCACAGAAGACCATGGGGTTTTACCATGTTTTACCACTGATCATAGGGGCTCCTGTAAATGTTCCCATATGTTCCCATCATTTCACACCCAATTTGAGACGGAAGGTTTTTTAAACGTCTGAACTATCTGAACTCTGTGTGGATAATTAAAACATACACACCTAGACTGACAAACACGTGAGCAAATTCCATGACCGAGTAGTGTTGCTGAAAACATGCCGGTACAGCCAATGATCTGCATGCAAGTCCAGCCTAAGCTTAAGCACTTGTTGAACTTCCGCATGGCGAAAGAATCAAAGAGGTGCGAACACAATGAATATCTTATTCATTCGTACTGCTTACTCTGCTGTTCCTTTGCTGCGGTCTTGGGGTCAACATTCTGACCCTGCAGTTGAGACATTGAAAAACCCAACACTTGATGGCCGATTGACTATGTATCACAAAGTGGTGGTATCTGACTGTGGGAGATCGCACAGCCATGCTATCCAGTCGAATTCCTCTCTACTGAGCCCTTCACGAACTGCTTCATTATGGCTTTTGGCACCCACTTTGTGCACATCCTGCTTGACACACAAGCGTAAAACAACTTGAACTTGACACTCTCAAAGGTGCAGAGATTAATTATTATAAATGATTATTATAGATGATTGCTATTGCAGTCCAGCGTCTGCATTCTCACGCACAATTCCTAGAGTATATATTTATTTCTTGATATTATGACTTTTCTGCCTCTTTCCATTTCCCCATCCGGCCTGCAAAAGCTTGGATATTCCAAACCAATTGTGGACGTGAAAAAGCAAGGCTTTCATCACACCTGCGGCTAACACCCAGGTGTTGCCAAATCAATTTCTGTAGGGCGCAACCAAAGCATCCAAATTTCTAGATCAGTCGAGATGAGTTCGAGCACTGAGCACCCATACTTGTCACCGACTTCACACGAGAGACCTGATCACAGCACGATCAGTAGTGCTTGTGAAGTAGGGAAGAAATGGTGATGGAACTGCCGGCATGAGTTTGAAAGATCGATTAAATCAACGGCGTTGGCAATCTTTGAAGTTGAGTCCGAAAGCTGCTGATTAGGTTTCCTTCAAGCAGTGCCATTCGGAAGGATGAACACAATCCTTCTGAGGACTTCCAATTTCTCAAAGCATTCAATAACTGTCTTTTGAACACTTCTCGAGAATCTGCTGCTGAGCACATTTTGGCCACAACTTGCCACCAGATGCAAAGCAAAATACAGCAGCCTCTGTACTGGCTACAGAGTGCGATTTACTGCTGTCACGTTTTTTAGTGGTTTGTCCAAACATCAAACCCACCAGCTTGCTACGCATCAACGTCCGCACCATGACGTCTCGACTGCAAAAAAAATTCCAGTCCCCATTAATCGCTATGGCACGGCAGATTGGCCTGGCCGGTGCAGCAAACTATGGGCACATCAGGGGCACAGAAAGGGAGTCTGGGTGATCCCGGATCTACAAACTGCTTTGATATGGTTTTGTTGGTTATCTGAAAAAAGAGGTTCCACTATAGTCCTATAGTCATATAAGTTCTGTTGTAAATTCAATTAATAGTATTATATAGTATGTATCTGGTTTTCTACACAGAGCATAATAGGAGCCTTGCCCAAAGTTAACAGGCTGATGAATTGTTTCAGCAAGACACGATTTCTTCCAAACCTGCCAACCATCGAAGACTCCATCCACGTTCAAAGATCTTGCCATAGGGCATGCGCCAACTCCAGAAAAAACCCTGTCAGGGGCATCGACCAAGTGACTAACTGCACAAAGTCCTAAGGCATATATACTGCTGGAATCCTCTACTATGCTGCCATTGCCTTTAAAACGGCATCAGGGCAACACGCTGGCAAAACAAAATTTGTTTCTATACAGAAAACTGAAATACACAGCTAGTTCGGTCAGGAAATATCTGAAGCGTGCAAAGTACAGTAATAATTATACACATCCACAGCCAAAGGTTCCCCATGGTTCCCCTTCGCCTGCAGGCCCACGGCATCCCAAGCACTCAATTGTTCTTGCAAGAACGCCCGAAGCACGTCTCGATCTTGGCAAGCAAATAGGGCCGCCTCACCTACAAGACACGGCAGGAGAGAATTGTAGTGTGTGGCGTGGCAGTCTGTGCCCTTCCTTGTTTTTCCACCTTGTGATTGCGTGGACTAGCGGAGACTAAATCAATCTACGATGATCCATAGAACTATACCAATACCCCCTTTTCTCATCCCATTTGTCCCAGTCGTCAGCAAAATGTCAGTGCTCATTGAGTTGCTCGTCCCTGCAGAGAATTCGCTCACGGCCATCTGCATCCCAAATTGCTGCTGGAACTTCTGTGCGAAAGAAAAAACGCACTTCTGCATCTTCGGCCTACCAGCGGATGCTGGAACGACAGAGCTAAGTCTAAGACAAAAAGAACTAAGTAAGGGTGCAGTAATCCCTTACCCCTAATACTACCCCCCAAGTAATAAACACCTCAGGTAGTTTTTTTTTAAATCAGGGTGGTATTTATGATTAGGGAACCCTAATAATAAAGTAAAACCATTAATAAAAAAAACGTTTTTTTCGATTTCAAAATCAATTATATAAATGTCCTTTATTACGCAATTACCATATTGCCAAAAACTGGGTTTCGAGAGCGGACCCTATTATTAAATCTAAAACCTCAATGAACAGTTTTTTTTCCGATTTCAAAATCAATTAAATTTCCTTTTTATAACGGAGTTAAAATATTGCCAAAAATTTGAATTTCGAAGCGGACCCTATTAATGAATTGAAAACCTTAAAAAAAAAACATTTTTTCCAATTTCAAAATCAATTATATATATTTCCTTTGATAACGCAATTAAAATATTGCAAAAAATAGGATTTCGAAGCTCCCCCCTAATATTAAATTAAAAATCCTAATTTAAAAAACTAAAATTTTCACGGACCCTAATTAATAATAAACACCCCGGGGTTAACTAGTTTTTATTATTAGGGTGCGAAACCCGCAAATGGTAGCTTTATTCTAAATTTGTTTCTAAAGGGGACAACCCCCCTAAACTTTGAAAATACCAAAGTTGGGGCTGAATAAATTTCCTAGAGGGATGATTTTTTCGGGCACAAGGTCAGGAAAAAAATCTTGCCAGCACGAACCCGGTTCAAGCACTCGCCCTCTTTTTTGCCACAAATGGCACCAAAAGTCCGAATCTGCGCTTAGACCAAAACCTGGCCCGAGCATGGGGATTCAACGGTTATGACCTGTTTCTCGGTTTTCTCCACATGCTCTCCATAACGTTTATTTGCCCGGGGAGTACGGCTATCATGACATGATGGAAAACCTGATGTATTGATGTTCAGATCCATTGAATCATCAAAAAACAACAGTTCAAAGTTGCTGACAAAAAAGGCTATGTGTCCACCAATGTCTCGCCAGAACAGACAGCAAATCCGCCGGCCTGCCGGCGTGTCTGATTGGAAGGTGTTTTTCTTGTTTCTGTTCTTGGTTTGTACTTGTTCCTTTGTTCTCTTGCTTCGCGTTTTTGCTTCGTCTGAATCAAGGTCACCCCCCTCCCCCTCTGCCAAGTACTACTAGTACAAGTACAAATACTAATGTTGCTACTAGTGCTAGTACTAGCATATACTACTACTACTACTACCACCACCACTACTACTACAACCACTATTACTACAACCACTACTACTACTACTACTACTTCTACTACTACTACTACTACTACTACTAACTACTACTACTACTACTACTCCTGCTGCTACTACTACTACTACCACCACCACCACTACTACTACAACCACTATTACTACAACCACTACTACTACTACTACTACTACTACCACTACTACTACTACTACTACTACTACTACTACTACTCCTGCTACTACTACTACTACTACCACCACCAGTACCACTACCACTCCTACTCCTACGCCTACTCCTACGCCTACTCCGGCGCATCTGCTCCTCTACTGCTTCCTTCCAAAATCCACAAGTACTACACTGGTAGTACCAGTTGCTAATGACATTGCCTACAGCATTACCGTCGTCTACAGGTACTCGTCACAGAACGCACACGGTATTGATCGACCAGAACTCATCAATCAAACTCCCTTAAAACCACCTTTCTATGGCCGGGGGGCTTGCCGAAGGCAATCAAATAGTTGGATGCATTGTTTGTCAACTTGCAGCCTTGAGCAGTAGCTCCTTGAGCAAGAAGAGTTCATGCTGTTAAGTCCAAAACCTGCCGAGGCAAGTGCGAAACAGCACGCAAGATCCACAAGTATCACAATTAGCAACCCCGTCAGCATGGTAATCACTGCAAGTAAACTACACTTGCCAGAAGGGATATCGGCTATGTGAAGACTTGAAAAACAAGCATTGTTCAATGTGGTGCCTCACGTTGCTTTTTGGCCTGTTGGCCAGCTGCAGCTGCCTCCATTGATCAAGTCATGGCACAGAAGATGGCAGGGGGCAAAAGCTTCACTGAAATGATGCAAGACAGTGGCATGACGCAGCAGCATTCGGAAGGATTTTTTCTCCTGAAGTTCGAAACAAAAGCTCTTAGCGCCTGCGAAGCCTACAATTTCGATCTGAGCCTCCTATAGGCCCAGAGCCGCCACCTAGAACCAAGTCAGCATTCGGAATTGAATGCTTATTTCATCTTATTTCTCCTCAAGTTCTTTGCAAGAGTTTATAGTGTGTGCAAAGCCACACGCATTCAATCGCCTGACCATCTGTAGGCCCAAAGCGGTCAGCAAGAACCAAGTCAGCATTCGATAGTTGTCATTGCTGTTCTCTCCTCAAGTTCTTTCCAAGAGTTCCTAGCGAGCGCGCAGCCATACAATTTTAATCGCCTCACCATCCGTAGGCCCAAAGCGGTCACCAAGAACCAAGTCAGCATTCCAAAGTTGTCTTTGCTTTTCTCTCCTCAAGTTCTTTCCAAAAGTTCGTAGTGTGTACCAAGCCATACAATGTCAATATTGTCCGACCCTCTCTAGGCCCAAAGTGGCCAGCAAGAACCAACTCAGCATTCGATAGTTGTTATTGCCTTTGTCTCCTCAAGTTCTTCACAAGAGTTCGTAGTGAGCGCCAAGCCATACAATTTCAATCGCCTGACCATCTGTAGGCCCAAAGCGGTCACCAAGAAACAAGTAAGTATTCGATAGTTGTCATTGCTTTTCTCTCTTCAAGTTCTTTGCAAGCGTTCGTAGTGTGTGCCAAGCCATACGATTTCAATCGCCCAACCCTCTCTAGGCCCAAAGTGGCCAGCAAGAACCAACTCAGCATTCGATAGTTATTATTGCTTTTCTCTCCTCAAGTTCTTTGCAAGAGTTCGTAGCGCGTGCCAAGCCATACAATTTCGATCGCCCGACCCTCTGTGGGCCCAAAGTGGACATTTAATGGGAATTAATGGAATTTACTGTGATTTAATGGAATTTGATGGGATGTAATGAGGAAAATAATGATCAAGCCAACAAGAACCAAGTCACCGCCAACGGTGTCATCGATGGGCGCCCAAATCCAAATCCTCGGCAGAGGAATGGGGTTAACACCGAAGTGAAATGAAACCACTTGCTCGGCGCGTGACCCACGATGCGGAGCCAGGCTGTGCCTTGCACATGGATCCTGATGGCAAAATGTAGGGACATCAACAAACAAGCAACCTTGGGGTCGTGTTCCCAGCCCATGAGTTCACACTTAATGGGATATGGTGTGTCAGTTAAAACACGGCCCACAAAAGCCTTACGACAGGCGGTCCGAAGGTGTTCCAGCAGCTTATCGGCATGTTGGGCCAATGCTGCACACCACGTGAGTATGGGTAGAACTAAACTTTTAATCAGCGTGCGCTTTCGGCGGCGCGGAATCGGAGCTAGTGTCATGTACTGCAGCCGCAGCTCCGCTTTTCTCATTGCAAGATTGGCGGGCGTGATGTCCGCAGGCATTCCGATATGATGTTGGAGTCCCAAGATTTGCAGAGACGTACTAAGTTTATATGTAGCCAAAGGTTGTGTGCAAAACCTGAGCAGCTGGCCGGTCACGAGCTGCTATGGCACATTTGGAAGCACGACACATGAAACCAAAAGCATTGTCAAAGTGATCACTTCGTGCAAAGTGTCGGTTGCATGGCTTTCTGCACTCGGCAGTCTGTCAAAACACCAAAAGGTGCGATCATCGATATAGGCCAGGGCATCAATCCGGGAGTCTTGTTTGATGTGTCCGGTTCAAATTCTCATGATAGCTGCCGCTACGAGCGGCGAACAGGGGCAAACTTGCATCAGTCCTCTGGTGGCAGTGTGCCATTTGGCACTACAAGTGCCCCTGTCAAGAAAAATAGAAATTTTGGATTAAAGTCACAAAAGAAGTTGGTGCACCGAGGTGGGTGAGCACAGCGCAGGCTTGAGTGATATCAATGGTATCAAAAAACTTTGCCAAGTCTTCTGATAAGAATATGCCATCAGCAGGGGTGGTAGCTGCAAGAAGTTTACAGTGTGCATCCAGCACTCCGCTTCCGGGAATACCACACATGATCGTGTCATCGGCCCATGTGGTGGTCCAAGGAGCGAGCGCATGGACAAGGACGGAGGCACCAATTCTCCAAACACAAGCCGTGAGGCTCTAAGGTCTAACTCCTCCATCATCCTTAGGCAGTAAAACCACTGCAGCCTCACGCCATCTGTCCGGGACATTTCCTGTGCGGAGTAATCTGTAGCCAAAGGTCTGCAAGGCGTTGCCACCACTGCCAAGGAAGGTGGACAAGCTGGTCCGCCTTCCAAGCATCTGGGCCTGGTGCTTTGCCAAGCATCTTGCGACAACGTTTCCAAAGGTTTTCCGGGGAAAGAGCGCATTCCAAGTTAGATTGCCAAGTTGCCTGCCTGTTGGCTTGATTGCTGGGTCTGGGTGTGTGTTCCAAAATGGCAACAACCACCACAGGTTGACCGTCCACATAGTCCCTTGAACAGCCAATGTCACATAGGACCCTTGACCGGCCACATAGGTCCATGCCCCTGGCTCTGGACGTATCATGTAACTGCACGCAGCAGTGC
>Ga0126342_10001039_pt1 | contig 36418 bp, 23 predicted proteins | sample Cyp1metagenome_FD_92528 | JGI IMG/M metagenome (GOLD analysis project Ga0126342, IMG submission 92528) | Coral microbial communities from Lord Howe Island, Old Settlement Bay, Australia - Cyphastrea 1 metagenome | ecosystem: Host-associated > Invertebrates > Cnidaria > Coral ... | reverse complement strand
GATGGTTAGATCCACAGTTTCCATCATTTTTGATGGTTAGATCCACAGTTTCCATCATTTTTGATGGTTAGATCCACAGTTTCCATCATTTTTGATGGTTAGATCCACAGTTTCCATCATTTTGATGCTTTAAGCCATGCCATTTTGATGCTGCATCATTTCCGGACATTCTCTGCAGGATTGCCCCAAAGGATGAGTCCGGAAATGTTCGAAAAATTCAGTCAGTCCGGGCTCGGCAAAATATGCTGAATGTGTATCAGGTATTGAGGTTGCACGTCATAAGTACATCATGAATCATCATGACCTATTCAGGAAGTTGTATATAGTTGATTTGTTGATTTGTTGATTTGTTAACCTATGGATAGTGAGAATATTGTAAATGGAACTTATTTCATACATTGGTTTATCTGAAAATGGAAATCCCTCAAATTGGCCATTTCAATAAAACACAACGAAACGAATACTTACATTAACATCTTTTTCTAAACCCAACATTGGATTGACAAAGTTGGGGCTTTGCCACAAAATCCGACAAACAATCTACAATTCAAACCATGATAATACCATAGAATCTTAAAAAAATAGTACACACATCTACAAGACAAACCATCAGTGGGCATCCCTGCTGGGACTCGATGAACGAGGCCGGCATCCACAAAGTCCTGGCGAAACAGGGCGAAAAGTGGCGAGGAGGAGCGACTCGCCACGGCATTGATGAAGTTTTTTTCGTGGGAAACTCAATATTGATATCTTGGGATGATTTGTTGGTTACCCTCTGGTAATTTAACGTAACTATGGAAAATCACCAGTATAAATGGCAATTTTCAATAGTTATGTTAAGTTACCAGAGGGTATCTTGGGTCTTGGGATGATTTCTTGGTTATCAGTTTTTACATCATAAAGAATGATGTGTTGGAAACTTGATTGATATAATTGAGATGAGTGGGATGATTGACACAATCCCAATCATTGATTATCACATTTACATTGGGATGATGATAGTTATAAGTTATATATAATTGATGATTATGGTAATTGAACATCGGGAGCACAGGGAGGATCAAAGCGTCGTAGCTATTGAGACAGGAATGATTGATAGTTAGCTCTGGTAAGACTGGGCATGGTTGATGGCTTATGATGCTTTATTATGGTTCACTATGTTTATTGTGGTTTACTGTGATCTATTGTGTATACTGTATATCTCATGAGTATTCATGAGTAACATCCTCAAATAGCCAAAAAAAATAGAACGCAGCTGCTGGAGGTCCGACGCGAAGCGGTAGCTACTGGGGGCCCTTCAAAAACAGGGGGCATGGTACAAACATAGGGAAATGACTTGAAACGATCGCCAATACATAGTGGATCTTCATCATGTTCATGGGATTTCATGTTCGAATCGACTGGTGCTTGAAAAGGAATAAACATTTACCACCATTGACAAGATTGGATCATTTACCCTCTGGTAATTTAACATAACTATGGAAAATCACAATTTTTGATGGGTAAATCCACTATAAATGGCCATTTTCAATAGCTATGTTAGTTTACCAGAGGGTAAGTGGAAAAACATACTGACAGTCATTGACTGTCTAAACCTCTGGACCTGGTCCAAAGCATCACATGTACAGCTTGGTGGTTGACCAGCAGGAGGAAAACATGGCTATCATAAGCAGCGATGAGAAATACTTTTTGGGTGTCTTTCAAAACAGGAAGACACCCAGCCCTGTTTTGGCATGCTTGACCCAACCACTCTTACCCTGTGCACCGCTCCTTGTTCCCGACCAGAGCCGCCCAATGCAACAAGCTGTGCCCATCCTGTCAGTGGAGCCATCCCACAAAATAGTCATCCGATGTAGTCATCAGCAGGAGGTTCGGGCTGTCAACACAGGTCAAAGGACAGGTAGACCATCATCCATGCACGATATATCTAAATATTACATATATGTATTATATGCATGCATGGATGGATGGATGGATGGATGCATGGATGGAAATATATGGGAATATATGGAAATATATGAAAATAATGAGCAGAAATGAGCAGAATATCTAGCATTCATGTTGATCCAGCCATACTGTTACTCCTCCCATCCGAGAAGCACCTCATCTTGAGAAAGCCAAAACTCAGGATAAGCCTGCCAGGCGAAAGGGCTACAGCAGATTGCTGTCATGCCCTTGTGATTTGAGACAGTTCACACTTTCCACCATGATCTTTTACTGACTGAACACAGACATCGCAAGCAAAAGCCAAACTTAAGGTGCAACCAGTACTGATTATTATGACATATTATGACTATCTAGCTGTTCTACCCTAGGGCCTGCCCCTGAACCAATGAGGTACTGCCAATATCCGTCCCCCAAGAATTTTCAATTGAGATCATCGTTCATTGGTCATGTCCGTTCCAACGCCCATTTAAGTGTGTGTGTGTGCGCGTTTTTGTGCTAATAAGTTAATACATGCCAATATATGTTAATACATGTTATGTTTGTAGCTGCTGAAAGAGCTTTGTGACATTTTGTGACCGGTCCTTTTGATTTTTCCCAACTTTTGCCGCCAGCCAAGTGTGGCACAGCCAACTTGGTCTCTCAAGGGTCTCGCATTGGATTGACTCCCAGTCTGGGATGGACAACTGAAAAAGTTCGTAAAGACATACCCTCTGGTAATTTAACATAGCCATTGAAAATGGTGATTTATAGTTGATTTTCCCATTAAACATGGTGAATTTCCATTGTTATGTTAGTTTACCAGAGGGTATCAAGACCACCAATAGAGCTACATCCGTTTCAAGATTTTGCATCAGAAATGGACACTTGAAACTGAATAGACCACCTGCGCAGAACCAGGCGCAATTTCAGTTTCGAACTGCACAAGACCCTCGGTCTTAGCCGCCTTGGCCTGCCAAACGTCCCGGTGGCCCACCGAGGGAAGCTGTGTCACAACATGTCACAACCAAAGTTCCACGGTGATTTGCATCGCCTTCGAAGCAAACTTTGAAACTTCACAGTCTTCAGCTGGTAGGCAAGCAGCTCTGCAAGCATCTTGACGGCCTCATTGATGAGCCCTTCAACTTCTGCAACTCCACAGGACGTGCGCACAGCTGCACCTGGACCATCTGGGAGACCTCCTGGTGGAGCGCTGCAAACCACGATCGAATTCGCCTGCCCAGACATCACCAATGAGCCCGCCTCCGTCCACACAACCACTCTTCCGCCGAGGAGTAGGATGGGTGTTGCTGCTGAGATCGAGGTGGCAATACGAGCAACCTCCAGCCCTGGCAAAAGCTGTGCTTGAATGTCCTGAGTCCAGGGATTCCAGGGTCAAAATATTGAAGTTCTGCTAGGTTGAGCATCCCCCATTGCTCGCCCGAAGCAGTCAGCTTCCTAAAGATCCAAACAAAATGATCCACTGAGGACCTCATGGAGGCGCTCAGCCTGCTCTGCAGTGACTGCTGCTCTTTTTGCGGTCCAGGCTCTGTCAAAATCTGGTGCCCTTGGATGAAACTTGTTGGGAACGTGTGCAGCCAAGCTGCCATATCGTACCTGCAGTTGCAGGTCCAACAGCATGGCTCGTCTTCAGTGTAGAGGAGGCGAGACGAAGGACGGAAGCGAGACATCTTGCCGGTAGAGAAGCAGCAAAACAAGGGGATAGAGATGGATAGAGGGTTAAAGAAGAGAATAGTATTTTCTTCTCTGGTCCTCCATCGCTTTGTTATGCTGCTCCTCTACGGTGCTTCAGTTCGAGCACTGCGAAGGTCATCACAGATGATTCTCTCAAGATCTGCCAACGTTCCACTGGGCAACAGGAAACTACAAATAGCTTCACCACTGAAAGAAGTCGTAATGGTCACAGAGATATCGCCATTGCGCAATGGGCTTGGCAACAATGACGCGGTGAGCACAGTTGCCATGATCCAAATATAATTGAAGCCTGGAGCAGGGACTTCGAGCCAAAAAAAATTGCCAAATCCATGTGCTGCACAGGAGTTAAAAAGCAGTGACCATTGGTAACGAGGCCAAAAAAGACATCATCGAAAAATGCCATTCCACCTTGGGCTCAAATAAAACCCCGCCTCTTGTGGTCGTTAAATGACAGGACAATGGTTGAAATTCAAGATCCCAAGAAATGGAAAGGAGTCACAGTAAGTAAACCACTGAAACCAGATATCATGGTATATCTGATTATATCATATTATATCTGCATAAATTAATTAAACAAAAACACTAACCTGAGGCCATGTTAGGATAGTTGCCCCAATCCATTTCCATCATTCCAGTGAGATGGTGACTTCAGGCCTTTACAGCAGTATAATGTATGATATATCATCTACCCCCAAAAAAGGTCCACGAATAGCCTCCAGGAGCTTCAAAGCAACCTCAAAGTTCTGCTGCCTCCGGAGTTCCGGTACTGAAGACATAGATATTGTTGTTTTTCCTCTGAAAAAATGGAAGAGATGATGACTTTGCCATTTGTTTTTGCCTGTTTACTGTGTACGTGTTATTCATGGGCTTTTCCTCTCATGTGATGGGAGATTTCACCATGAACACCACTAAGATGCACGGGATTTTCTACGGGAAAAATGACGACACGTCAATTTTTTCCAAATGTTAAAATGTAAACTTACTAGATGTTGAAGCCGTAGATGCCAAACAAATCACCAAGATTCACCCAGAAGTCAGGGGAGGCTACTACCAACCAACACTGGGTATATAGGTATAATATGGTATAATATAGGTGGGTGTACTTGCAAACGAATGCGAACAGGTTGCTCTTTCTAATTGAACCATTCACCACCAGCCTGAGTTGGTCTGAAAATGGGTGTTTTTTGCGTATACCTCGAGATATGACCACCATCAAATAATCGGGACGGACAGTTATGTTCAAGACCAGTGGATGGCCACCTGTTTTGGGGAAACCATCATGGCTCAGGCATGGAACCCTGAACTCTTGTGTCAACTTAAGGATGGAGATTCCCGCGCATTCAGCTGCTTCTACCAAAGGGCCAACATCGCACTGCGATCGTCAAAGGCCATCTACAACAGTCGACTTGAACGAAATACGATGGCTGTGTCCGTTTGAAGCAAGGACCAGTGTGTTTCATCCCAAAACAACGTGAACGAATCCACAAGGCTTTGTCTAAAATAGGCTACCCGTAAAAGCCTGTGGTATATAATAATCTTCCACATCCAATGGCCATAAATCAGGTTTGAATGGTTTAAATCCCCTAAAAAAATGATAGCAACCCAGCCCTTTTGTTCATCCAAGTCTTGGATAAGTCTTGGATAAGTCCCACCTGGCAAGCAAGAAGATATCCTTGGGACCTAGCGAGGCCTGCGCAGCTGGCCCCCGATTTTTTTGGCGAAAAATGACGAGGCAAGTGGTTCAGCAACTTAAAACCACTTGCAAAATAGTCCATGTATTGGATTTTTGATGATTATTGTATACAAACATCTCAGAATTCGTGGGTACCTTCAATGTATTCATTGTTGAGCCATCGAAATGACCTCTGAAACATTTCACCCACTACCCTGGTGACCAAAATCGATCCTGGATGGGTCCAAGTTGGGAGTCCCCGCCTCCTCCAACTCTTCGGGCTCAGCTTTGCCTGGGATGTGGCTGAAGGATCTGCGAAAGGAACCAGATCAATCATACAATACAGCAGAAGTCTACAGAAAAAAACACATGTGAAAGACCTTGGAGTTGATGGAAGGCTTGAGCCCTCAAAAAGTTTTCCTATGAAAACTGTGCAATGGCCAAAGTTACCCAATGTTACCCATAAGGTCCTGCTCTTTCTTGAATTTACCCTCACCATATATGTTCTCCATAGTTTTGATTGCTTCAGCAGCAAAGCAAACAACGCTCTATCCTGTACTTCAAACAGTATCACAACCCGTGCCATGCCATGTCCATCATTTCCTGCATCAAAATCCACAAGCGCCCCATTTGGCGCCCCAACCTGGTTTGGCGGCCACCTCCGTCGCAGCTGCTGGAAGAGCTGGAAGCTCCGGCGGAGATGCCTGCGCTGCCTGCGCCTTCAAGGGCGAAGCTCCGGGGATGCTTTGGAAGGGCGACTTCAGCGGAGTCTTCGACGGCGTCCCATTGGGCGACGTCTTCTTCGGTGCCAGTGGTGGAGTGGTGGGCACTTCGGGGGGCACGGCTGGGATGGAGACCCGATCCGTGTCGGCGTCGTCCTTTGGCTCCGGGATCGAAGTGAACTTCAAGGGAAGCGGGGGCAAGTCCTTGGACGCTTGAAACTGCACCGGCATCAACATGGTGGATAGTGGATAGGTGTCCCATTAATGTCATGACAACCTGAACATCGGGACATGGGTTGGTTGTTTTGCCGGACCACAGAAAGCTGTATAGGCCATATCTACCGGAAATTTGGCAAACTGCTTGTTGGTCCCTGGGCCTCTTGTATCCACCATATCGACCCAGCAAATCATCACAACAGTGGGGAAATCCTGTCTTCCTCCGCATTCATCGCAGCAATAACTTTTAAGTGAAAATAACATCTTGACTTGGAAGTACGGTTCCCAAATGGCACCGCTCAGGTCATTTCCCACAGCTCACGAGTGAAATACATTGCACTGTTGGGACATCAACTATAGTACTACTAGGCACAAATATATACCAAGCCACTCCAATGTATCGAACCACTTGTCAAACCGCTTGAATTCAAGGCAGACTGGACGATTGTGCATGGATGTCATCACCTGCCCTGCTTGGGATCCCGACGTCAGGCTGAACTGCGGTCGTCATCGGTCTCCAACAGAACAACAAACGTTACACAACTGGAACAAGAACCGAAAAGCTCCAGGCAGGGTATGCTGTTGTCCAAGTTTCAGCGTTTGCAGGGAACTAATTGTAAATCATGCAATCAGTAATTTATGAGAAAGGCGATGACACTGCTACATTATCCTCCCTGATATTGGAGCTGTGCCATAATCCTTTCGCAAATGCTTAACAACTTTCTTCGCATTGACAAATCGAGCGTTCGGACACAACACGTCCAAAGCCGAAGTTTCTGGGTACATACGTTGACTCTTGACAACACGCTCACTAGTTGATGCTTTTCTTTTGCATGCAACAGTATCTGTGACATTCAAACATCTTTGCTCCCAATATTTCCCAAGTCCATTTTTTTGTGGAAGTGACATCAACTCATTAGCCTCAAATTCCCTTGCCATGCGTTCGAAACATCTCAATAATACAGGACCCTGCGATTAACTGCCATTCCCACTTAGACTTGATTTGAATTCTTGCCAGTAAAGGCCGTGGCAGCGTCTCACATTTTAAGCGCCAAGTAGATTGTTCGAGCAAACGTGGCAAACCAGCTACTTTGAGGTCCTTGAGTCTTGTGCAAGGCCCCTCTCGTGCAGGGTTGAGGAAAACATGGCACCCCCATACAATGATTTGTCCAGGGATACCCCAAAATTGAAAATTTGATACAGAAAATGATCATCAACCATCAAAAAATTGAGGATAACTTGTTTTCAGACCGATCACAATTTTCCTCGACTCATGCTGCAGCGCTCACGAAAGCCAAAAGTCTCGGATTCGCAGACGGGCAGAGTAAACCAATGCCAGCTAGATAAATATATCTATATATATTATATTATATATATATACAGTGTATATATATATACAGTATATATATATACAGTATATATATATATACAATATATATAAATATGGTATCAGTATCAGCATGTATTAGCATGTATTATTAGTTACCTATGCCTCCAAAGACCCGGTGAGAAGGTGGAGCCACAACCCGCAGTCTTGGAAGGGGTTTGGAGCACTAGGGTATGATGGAGATGCTAGTTGACATTGTCCAACTATAACGGGGAAAATGTATGAAAATGCTTCGATCAACAGCTGAGAAGTGCTGGAAACCCAAAACTCTTATATAAAAAAATAGGTGCCTTGCCCTTTTCTGGTCAATTAAGAATTGATTCCCATCACGGTCCTTTTTGGCAATCCCCATTCAACCAGTTCCGATAATCCCAGGTGTGTTGTATGCATCATTTCTCAATTTCATATCCCTTATCCCCCTCTTGCTGGTCAATTTCCATCACTTCTTGTTAGTTAAATTCCCAATCCACTCAATCCAGTTAGTTCTGCATGCCAAGCGGCCCAAAGATCAGCCATAATCCTGAAGCATTCCGAAAGTCACCCCTGGTTTCCCAACCGATTTTTTTTTCAGCGGAAGTTACCACCGAAATCCCTAATCAAATTCCAACAGAAACGTCGCGCACACTGTTCCCTTAGGCCACTGAGTGTCACATCCCAGCACTATTCGCCACCCCTGGTGAAAGTTGCAACATCAGTCAATGTTTGTGGAGTGTCATCCAATGTGTATTTGTCTTTTTTTAACAAGCTCAAAAACAAGCTAGTTCATGTTGTGGTTTTATGAGTTATATGATTAATTGGTTCATGTCGTGATTTTATCGGGTGCATATCTATATGTATATAGATAACCTAGTATTCCATCGATATACAAGCTTGTATCCCATAAATCACCATGTTTTAATAAACATATTCTTCTAACCTAGGTCTCAGTTTCAAATCCCATTATATACTATGCTTATATACCTCCCAATCGATTTCAAGTACATGACGGCCTGGTGCTTTACATCTCGCCAGGGAGGTGATGTCTGCAGCCATCTTCTTTACCTGGCAGTGGGGTACCATTCTGGACCTGCAATATACATATATATATATACTAAGGCACTACCAGATAGAATTTTTTCCAGTGTTCGGGGATCGACGATTTTGCGGGTGAAACCTGGTTTGCAGGTGAGAATATTCTATCTGTTTAAGATGAGTAGCAAAATGTTGATTTCGCGTATATATATATATATATATATGTGTATATATATATACGAAATCGTTGATATTTTGAGCTTATAAATTATGGAAATATATCTCCAAATCTACATGATTTTAAGCTGAACTATTCTATCTGTTGGATCCGTGTATATATATATATACATATACATGAAGAATGAACATCAACAATTTCAACAATTTCATATTAGTATGTTCATCAAAGAAGGAAACATCACTGGTATACTTATATATATATAACCAAATATGTGCACTATATATATAATATATATATATATTAAATCATCCTGAAATAGATAAAATATGGATATTTCATGATATTTCAAAAAACAACTTGAAGAATGGAACTCTTATTGATTTTGTGATATTCTATCTGCTTCAGGATGACTCTATAGATATATACAATGGGAATACATGGGATATATTGGGGATATAATCAATATAATAGGGATGTAGAACATGATATAACGGAGACAATTCCCATATCCAATTGGGATGTCATGATGTCATGGGGATACAACATCAGAATTCTCCATCTTTGGATCATTGGAGATGATATATCCTACCCTCTGGTTATGTCAAAATAGCTATTGAAAATCACCATTTATAGTGGTTGTTCCCATTAAAAATGGTGATTTTCCATAGTTATGTTAGTTTACCAGAGGGTAACCAGTGCATTTTTATTTGTTATCCATACATCCAGTGGAATTTTCCATCTACCCGCAAGAAAATCTTGGATCTGCCAAACTTATTCTGAACATGGACTTTCGATTTAGAAACGTCCATGGAATCTATTTTGTGGTGGTTATACAGTATGGGCGTATAATTTTGACCCATACCACCCATAAAGAAATGGAGATACGTAACATGGGAACGCCGCCAAATCAATAGGAAGAAGGAGAATACCACTATCAAACACGGACCCTTTACAACTTTTTAATGCGTTTTAATCACCAAAAGTTGGCTTAACAGTGAATCTATGTAAATCTCCCATGAGGGAATCATATTCCATTGCCATGTTCATTCACAGAAGCTGTTGGCCGCTGTCCACTTAGAGCCTATGCACAAACCTTCCCCAGTAATTAAGATCATTGATGATGGTCATCACTCTCCCAACCAATGCGGGAATGTGGGCCCATTGTGGTAAGGCCTATCGATTTTTAAGTAGCTGTACAAGGAGCCTCGAGAACAAAAGGTTCCTTTGAAGAAGTATGTTCCGTGTCTTTGTGAATACCTATTAGCAGGACTTTCTTTACGCGCTAAATGTTGAGATACAGTTAGATATTTTGGAGTATTTTGGGGGGCACAGAGGACTGCCTCAGCAAACTTGCGCAAACCATGTGAAAGTTCTAACCCTCCATCTGCCTCTGGCAGCCAAGCAGAGCCTAGCACCATATTTCAATGATCCAAGGATGGATCCCTAACTTCGATCCCGCAATGTGGATTTGGGGTCCTCGATTTTCTCATAGCATCACCATTTGGTAATGTGTTGTTGTTCGGTATTCCTTCAATATGATATAATGCATGTTTATCATGTTTACCTATGGAGGGTGTAAATCCCTTTCCCGGCCCTGTCACCCAGAAGAACCAATGCTCGAGTGCAAGTGGTATTTGATCCATGCATGATCTATCAATAGTTGAGACAGGAATCAACTAAATCCAATGCACTGTCCGTCAATGTCCTCAGTCATATGCCCCGGAGCACTGGCAAAACCTGCCCATCTGTCCTTTCCTGGTCCACTTGTATATCACAGGGACCACCGTTTTGTCATATTTTGTCAATGCCCTACCAATCATCTTTCTCCAAAGCACTGTCTTCCAAAGGGATCAAAAGGAATCCTGAAGTACTGAGTACTGAGAAACTCTCAACACAAGCATTGGTCCAAGTGGCTGCCAACGTCTAGTTTTTTCCTTCAAAACTGGAAACCATTTCGAGTGTCTCCGTCCAAGACCTGCTCCTGAGGATCCAAGCGTTTAAGTAAGCTCTGCCTGACAGATGCTACAGACGATTTCAACCCCGGGTGCGCGCTGCAGTGAAATGGATCTTACAATGGTGTAAAAAACAATGGGAGCACTATATACACAGCAATGGTTCACATATTTGGATACTATATATATATATATTTGGAACATGCGACTTTCATACACTTCAAAGCTGTCTTAAAGGTATGAAACGAGGATCCCTCACAAACTTTTGCCAATGATTCTATTACTAAGCTTCACACCTGTTGTCTGGAATGGTGCAGTCAGACCTGCAGAATGACCGTGGTTTCAGCGAGCGACATCTTTATGGACCAACAGCATGACCACTCTTACCGCAAGAAGCTTCATCACCCATGGCAAGTGATTACTTGTGGATTTCGGATATCTCACTTAATTAATCTTGATCTTATTCTTGGCAGGGCTGTGGCTGCTTCCTGAGACAAGGAAGAAGCGCCGAATCGTTATGTTCCAATTACCTTATACTATATTGCTTTTAATTGCTTTCCAATTGCTTTTAATTGCTTTTAACCAACTAAACAAATGACGATTCACGGAACCTTTCGAGTTGCTGGATTTTTCGGCAGAAACCAACACGAAACCCCCGTTGGGTCCGGTTGCTGATCTCCATGCATGGCAAACACAAAACACCTGCCGCAAGCGGCGCAAGCGCAAGCCAGCGCTGGGAACGGGAACGGGATTCCCCGGGCAGGATTGTGATATTACCAAATATTAATGATTAGTATTATAATGGGAATATTTGGGATAATCAATAATTATTGATAATGATATTAATAATATTGGGAATAATTGGATGGGGAATAATACCAAATATAATGATAATATTTGGGAATATCAATGATATTAATCCTTAAATAATTGTCAAATAATTATTGTCATATTCATATTAACCAAATGATATCAATAATTGGGAAAATCATTAATTATTTGGGATAAACATACTATTCCATGATATTCCCAAGAATCCAATTAGGAGAAAATGCCCGATATCTAGTTTAATCATCAACCAGCCGGGGTTTTGAACACTGCTCAAGTCGTGCGAAGCGGTAAGGGTTCACTGATTTTGCAATGGGTCGCTGGCAAGGAACGCCTTAGGTTGAATTAGTTCCACAGAATCGCAGCTTTCCTAATGCAATCCTTTCGGCCATCCAAAGCCGCAAGTCTGTCAACAACCTACCGCATTCTCATCTCTCTAGAGAACATCTGTCAAATGACAATTTGATCACCGTTCATGTTGTATTGCAAAGTAGAGGTCGTTGGTCCGTCACCTGACGAAAATGACTTCAGTATATTCTGAGGTACAATCGCACACTTCCTCACACATTGACACGTGGCCCTTGCCCAATCACTAAGTTCAACTAAATGTGAGTAAAGCAATAATAAATCACCTATATAAATTGATGGCTTATACCACCCATTTATGGTGATTTTGGGGATGGTGGATCAGTGGATCCTATTGCTTTAACTTTAACCACATTACCACAAAACCTCCCGACCTGAATCGCTGCAAATTCTCTGGCTGCATGAGAGCTTCTGTCATGCGCAGGTAAGTGAGGGCAAATAGATTCTCCTGGAAATCTGGTCAGCTTGCTGCCCTGGCACCAATAGGAATCTTCCCCCAACCCAGATGTTACCCTCTGGTAAACTAACATAACTATGGAAAATCACCATGTTTAATGGGAAAATCAACTATAAATCACCATTTTCAATGGCTATGTTAAATTACCAGAGGGTACTTGTTTGATTCATACAGATATGGTCATCCCAGGTTCATCCCATGTGCACCAGGATCTCAGCTCGTCAGCGAGTCGTTTCGTCGTCGTCCTTGTACACCAACATTTGGTCGTACGCGGATTGGTCATATCCTTAGGATCGCCATCATGAACATGACCGTCAGAGAGGGATAGATGGTGGACATACTATCAAACATGATCAATCCGAACATAATGAAATCTACATGTCTTGCATTTTCAGGCAACAATAACGAGCTGACAAGACCTTGCTGATACAATCTTGCATCTCTCACCCAGGTTGATGCTGTGCTATTAAAATGGGTACCCCCAAATAACACTGACCAGGCGTTATAACATTAATATCGGGATCAAAAAATAGGTGCATATTTGTGTTAAGACAAGTGAGGCATATCTACATGTTTACCATTATATCATGAAAATAGGACTCTTCACCATCACACTCCTTTACCACCAATGAAAAACACACATATCTCTGATTACCAGTGTTTTTTATTCATATCTGAACATGGGGATGGTGTTCTTCAGCCTTTTTTTTGATGCGTAACCGGCGTAACCATCCCCATGGTTTTTAGCACCAACCATGAACCGCCCAGCGTCGTTGCAAGGCGTTCTCCCCTGCGAAGTGCAGTCCCGCTGCTTCGGCGGCCTCAAGGGGGAGACGGACATGTTGCCAAGTTACATATGCAACATACATGCAACATACATATGATATCACAAATTGCGATCATATGTGAAGAAATAAGTAGAAGATAAAGGAATGCATGTGTATATATATATATATATTTATACGCATATAAACACAGAATGGGAGGGAGAGGGAGAGAGAGAGAGAGAGAGAGATGTGTGTGTGTGTGTGTCCATCTATGCGCAACACATATTGATAGGGTGACATGAAGGATCAAATAAACAGGGAAAGAATCAAAAGTCAAAGGCCCAAGGGGTGAGGCACATGCCACACACCTGATCCCTTGAACCAGTGTCACCACCCAAAATGGCACGTGAAAAATATCATCTCATTCAACACATGTACTCGAATATCGTACATGTACATGTCTAATTACTGATATGGGATTGTCTTTAAACAGAGCGCCCCAAAATCTCATGGTCCATCATTTTTATACATTGGAAGAGTTCGGGGTCTCCCCTATTTTCAGATATACCATATACCCACATATATATCCCACATATACAGTATCCAAACACTTTATGGTGTGCCCTGTTGTGCCCTCCTGCCAATCCTGTCAATTTCGCCCCATCCCCCACGGTCCACAAAGGGTGTTTTGTCCTGTCATCCTCTGGTTCACCCCTGAAAAGGCATCTCAAACACCCGAACGGTGCACAGATTGATGCAGGGCGATTTCCCAGCGGTTCCAGGTCGCTCATGTCGACAACGGCGAAAGCTGGAGAGCTCCACAGTCACAGGGATTTTTATTTGATTGGCATCCTTAAAAATCCACAGTTCAACCCCTTAGACATCGCAATGATATACCACAAAACTATGCAATGGGGCGAAGCTTTGCGTGTCAGCTTCTTCTGTGGGAAGGAAAAAGGGGAAGATTCGTCTCCAACCTCGCAGGGCGGCCGATGGATGGTTCATTGGCCCATTCAGAAGCCGCAACAATGTGGCAGTGGCTGTCTGTGTTTGACGGATAGGAACGTACGTAGGAATCCCATAGCAATCTCGAATCATTAGCTTGGTTTGATATGGTTTAATTTGTTTTTCCTTTAAAGGAAACCGTGGTTTTGACATGTTTTGACCATCACATCAGGATTTTTCCTGCACAGTTTGCTGTCATCCAATTCACCTATGACAGTCGTCCTTCAAGCTTCAAGTGCAGATCATCAGTCGGTAGGATGGCAATAACTGTTCAGACTCAGACTATTTGAGATCACCAGTTATAGGAGCCAAGCTTGTTGCAGCAAGTAGTCTAAATGAAACAGCAAATCCATGATTTTTGAAATGAGAATTTGGAGTCAAGACTTTTCATTTCCTGATTTTCTCAAGAGGTTTGTCACGTCTATTGTTAGTCTGTCCTTGGCAACCACAGATGGCCATTTGCTCTTTAAAGCTTCAAAAAGGAAACAGGCTGTACACATGTCAAATGGTTTGACATCTCGGCAAAGAGTTTTCAAATTAACGTTCAGTGTCATGCCCCGACCTACACGAGTGCAGCAAGGCACAGCGTCGTTGCTTCCAATTCAAATCACGTCTGCGTCACGTAGAAATTAACCAATCGAGACTGGTCCAGCCCTTAAAAAAAAATGACCACAACCCCAGTTGTTGAATGGAATTTTTGATTCATGGTCAAAACTCTTTGAAAAGTGAGACAACTTGTGTTGGATTGAATCCTGCGGTGGGAGACTATTGCCATGAAATCTGCGGTTGGATTTGATATCAAAGGCTAAATCCATGTCAATGCCACAGGATACACATGTGGCATGGTTTGGAACACTTTGGAACTATATTCTTGACATCCACACTCTACCTTCCAGAACACATGATGAAGACAAAAAACAGGTAGTAAAGGCCGATACGGCCGAGGGCATCACATGGCACTAGTTCTTTTCAACCTTGAACGAAAACATGGCTCATGTCAATTGACATTAGTTGGTATCGCCAAAATCTGGGTACCCCAAAATGGGATAGCTTAATTCAATTATTAAAGAACATAAAGAACACACACAAACTATATATCCTTGATGTACCAGTGACACCATGCCTGCGTTTTCCACTGTGCAGAGTTTCTGCTGCGGCAGGGTTCCCGAGATCTACCGCCTTGAAGCGGATCGCCCGGGAGCCATAAAAAAGGCCGCAACCAGCCATCAGACTTAGCTGACATGGACTTAGCTCTGCGCGGACACAGGGATTTTCCGGGAAATCCAATCAACATGAGGCGTGAAACATGTGAAACTCACTCCAAAATCTCCAAACTCATGATCAAGATTTTAGATGACATCAATGATTTTGGTATCAACTTGAGTGACATAATTTACTCTTGCACAACTGGCCTTCAACTATAGTCGTGTTGGTTCCCACCCTGGTCCCCCCAAAAGGGGCGGCAGCTACCCCATTGGGAAGCCACCTTTAGACATCTTAAACTTTAACGCCTTCCCACCCTCACCCCGTTGATCCGCGCAGCCTGGAGAAAGACCTGGTGGAGTCTCTGGGTGCCATCTGGGCTTCGTTCCACCAAGCTGTGACGGAGACGAGTCACTTACCGTTCGCCCATGTTTGTCGGTATACCGGTATAGCCTCTACAATGGGGGGGGTTCCCAGTTATAAGATGGTTTATAAACCCCATTAACTATAGTTATAGGTACCATAAACCATAGTTATTGGAGTTATAAACCAACTTAGCTATCGAACGGGGGCCCCACTTTGTAGTAGTTTAACCTGGCAACTCGCCATTTTATGACTATCAATCGCCTGAATGAGACAATTCGACAGTTTCTCCACTCGAATCAGCATGTTTGATGCCAACAAATCTCAATTGTTGGTGGCAGAAGCCAAATCTTTCGTGGTTACCCTCTGGTAAACTAACATAGCTCTTGAAAATGGCAATTTATAGTGAGTTTTCCCATTAAAAATGGTGATTTTCCATAGCTATGTTAGTTTACCAGAGGGTAACATCTTGAAACTCTATACTGCTATACTCTTCTGATCTTGATGACAAATCTTCATCTTTAGATGGCAACATTCCACATGCACATCCCATTCCCGGCCTTCAGTGAGCTGGGATAACCTCTTGTAAAGCCTTGGAGAAACCCAGGGGAAATGTTGGCTTTGAGCTATGACAAGATTTAACTGATTTGGCTTTAACCATTACACATCCGGATTAAGAAAAAACTGTTCGGGACTTGAACCTGATATTTCGGAAGCTGTATTTGAGGAGCTGTGGTTTTCGGCATTTGAACATATGATTGAAATCTATTGATTTTTTGGGACATTAAAGCCACATCTTTTGGGATATGGATTCACAACTTGGGGTCCATTTTCACGGCTATCTTGGGTGTGACAGCACATTTTGAGAAAATCTTCTGCGTCTTGGGGGATGATCACCCCATGAGGATCAACGTCCGATGGCCACCATCCTGGGGTCCATGGCAAAAGAATCATTTGGATCCATCAACATGAATGCAGAACAATTATTCTACAATATATAACTATATATATATGTATATATATATATATATTATTGTACAGTACAGTAACAATAATTAATGAGGTTCTTCTTGAACTCCTGAGAAACCCTGTGTGTAACAAACTGACCTCCATCCTCCCGTACGCAACACTGGCCTCCAGCGTATGGGAACGCTGAAAGTCTGGCATGAAAGAGGCATAAAAGGCTTCGATGGGCCCATCCTGTACAGTGAGGTCAAAAAAAACCCTCTGCTAATCAAACGTGGCAATGGAGAATCCCGATCAATGGAGGTTTAAGTGGGAAATCTGTGAAATTATGTGAAAAAAAAAGGGCAGATGTTAGTTCAATCGCCGCTTTTGATTACTAGAGGGAACATGCAATTCCGCCCCAAAAGAAAAAAAAACACTTCGACTTCTTACCCCCCTGGTAATTTAACATAGCCATGGAGTACACATGGACATTCTCCATGGCTATGTTAGATTACCATTTGAGGGGCTGGACCATCAAGTCTGGGATGATCCAATTACCCTCTGGTAAACTAACATAGCTATGGAAAATCACCATTCTTAATTGGTAAAACTATAAATGGGTCATTTTCAATAGCTATTTTGACATAACCAGAGGGTAGTTGGGTGATGCCCAGAACTTGCGCGTTTTCAAAACGCCCCGGAGCGACCCAGCTCCTGTTTGGCAGTGGCAAAGTATTTCATGTACCAGTCAGTGAACTCCTGGCCGAAGTTCACGCGGGCGGTCCAGCTTTTCCCCAGCCCGGTCCAGCATTATTTATATATATATATATATTAACCATGTTAACCACGATTCTTAAATATTATTGTGCATATATATATAAGACCTACTAACCATTATTAACCATGTTTAACCATTATTAACCACTATTATTGGGATGATTTGTTGATTGTTAACCCTGTTTTCCTTTCCGCGCTCCTGAAAATCCACGGATCCATTCTGATCGCGATCGATTTCCTCAGGCCATATCTCGATGCCCCGGCTGGAGATTCGATCGACTCACCAATAGGTCGATGCAAAAATGGGAAAGATACCCTCTGGTAATTTAACATAACTATGGAAAATCACCATTTTTAATGGGAAAACTCACTATAAATGGCCATTTTCAATAGCTATGTTAAATTACCAGAGGGTACCAGGATTTTAAAAAAACATGCCACTGGTTAACAGGATATGTTTTTATGGTGGTTTATTCTGAGAAACCCATGGAAATTTAGGAGTGCCATTAGGTTTGAAAAACCTAATACATATTAATCCTCCAAGCAGATCAGTGCCAGAAGTTCATGGCTCCAAATGGTAAGATTGGGACACCTCTCAACACAAGTGAGATTGAAGATTGCAAATGTCCATACAGAAGGAACCCTTTGGAAATCAAACCTGGCTGGAAAATCCCGGCTGCTCGATGAGTTTTGCAGTTAGAAGCAACTGGCCAAACCTTGATGGAAAGTGGTGGGCTGACAGTATACAAATAATGTCTGTGAGCTTACCAGCATGGCTGACCTTATATATATAATAATAATTATTGTTATTATAATCATTATTATTATATATATATAAATATTATTATTATTATTATTTATTGTTTTTATTATTAATTTATTATTATTAATAATTTATTATTATTAATTTATTATTATTAATTTATTATTATTAATGTATTATTATTAATTTATTATTATTATTAATTTATTATTATTATTTTATTATTAATATTGTTATTATTATTATTAATTTATTGTTATTATCATTATTACTATTATTATTATTGTTATTATTATTATTATATATATATAAGTAAAAACACAATTAATATTGTCTTATATGGAGGTTTCCAATCCATGGGGGTACCCCCAGTTATCCCCATTTATTTTTGGGATTTTCCAATAGAAACCATCGATGGCTATCCCACATGGTTCACCTGGCCAGGCCACGTGCCAAAAGCGTAGGATCCGGTTCTTCGGCAGATCCGAACGGGTGGAGCAATGAAGCAGCTGGTGGATCATGTGCTCAAACTCCAGGAAGTCCTGACAAGTCCAAGCGCCCTCAGAAAAGATCGCAGAAAAAAAATCTGGGGGAAGATTGAAGAATGATTGAAGAATGGAGAATGGATGGGGAATGGATGATAAATGATCGAACAGGAATTATGAAATGATATTTACGTCGGGGTGTGTATAACTATGGGAGTTTAACCTCCAAAAGTTGGGATAGAACCCAAAAAAACATCCTACAAGTATATGGTTATCAAGTACCAATAAATCATCGAAAGCGAAAACGTTATTACTGGATACGTGATTTATTAAGAAAACATGACATCCTATTTAAGCACTGGTTCCCATTTGGTTCAGTGATTTAGAAAAATCACCAAAATGGGAACTTAGAATTGACCGGGAATCAACATGTCACAAAGGTCAGAGGTTTGCTCACAAAACAATGGGACAATGGGAATGTTTGCAAACAAACTCACGAGATTGAAACCCAAAGGATAAAAATCAAAGTATGAAAGAAAACAGGACGGTTGTATACGATCAGAAAAATGGATTGAAGCAACAGTTGGATCTCCTGTAGAGTTCAACCAGTTCAACCAATAAACCTGGGGAGTGTATCAACTGCATGGATATTCACTTGTCCAAGCTGGGAGCTTCGCATAGACTCTCGCAGATCATCGGCAGAATTTGAGGATCAAAACATGGATTCAACCAACAAGAATGGCAATTCAACCAATTCAACCAGCAATGGGGCTGTTGTTTGCATCAAAGCTGAACTTTATGCAACAAGGCGCCTCAACCCATGCAGATGTAGGGTGGATGGAGTTGTCTTCCCTTTTTTGTGGGTGCCAAGTTGCAATAAGGCCACTCTTGTCGAGGTCATAACTGTCAAATTTCAATCGCACTTTGGTCAGGTCCTCAAAACAGCGGCCGTTGGAATGGCCCTGCCAAAACAAGTGGAAATCTTGAAAGATGTTGTTTACTCAATGGGAATTCCAGGATCCTAAAATGGAGGTACTGTACCATATAAGGCCATATTTTGTGGGGATACTCCCTTACATAGCCCTTACATAGGCCTTATATATGGTAGGTACCTCCAATTTAGGTTCCTGAAATGGCCATTGATTTACTGCAGGAAAACGTGTATCAGTGTATCGACTGTGACAAATAAATCTGGGGGGTCAACATTCGTTCTGGGTTGACTAATCGCAGCTAGCATGGCCAATCTTAGATACTTTGCAAAAATCATGCTTTAGCTGCTACTTCATATACATGTATATATATAATATTATATATATATATTATATACATTATACTATAATATTATACGTATATGTATGCAAGTCGTAAAACTACCCATCCACAGTTGGTTTCCCCGTGACGAACCTATCACAACTCGCTCATGTTCCCGTGATTGCATGGTCATTTGGGGGATCAATTCCATGGTAACACCAGCCATTCATCTGTCGATGCTCGTTGCTTGCTGAGGACAGCCCGACATTTGAGGTGAAACATGGTGAAAACAAGTTAAAAACCCATGGCTTTCCTCCAAAGGTTCCCCTTGGTTCACCAATGAGTGTGTGGTTTCTGCATGTTTCTGCTTCAAGGCGCTGTGTAGGAGCATCCATGTTTCTTGGCCAACTCCATCGTTAACTCATCGCCCTGCCATGGCTTGGTGTTTGTGATCCGCTGATTCAGGGATGAAAATGCCATATTTTTCTTGGTGACAAAGACTCACGGAAAACAAGTACCGTTTGGTGATTTAACGTAGCTATGGAAAATCACCATTTTGGATAGGTAAATCATCATAAATCCTCTATAAATGGACCATTTTCCATGGCTATCTTAAATAGCCAAAGGGTATGCCTTATGATAAAAGGATATGAAAGGATATGATATAATCAAGATTAATCAAGGATATAAAGGATAAAATAAGGCAAAACTGGACCGAATCTGAATGTGCGCGGGAGTTCTGTAAATTTTACAGCAACGCTCCGAAACCTCTGCCGCTCCTGCGACATCTGCGCTCCAACGCAAAAAACAAAATGAATCAAAATGAATCAAAATGGGGTGGATCTTGAAACATTTTGAAACAGAGAACCCTCAAAATCATCCAACAATTGTCATTGTTTAACGGTGGTGAACAAACCCATCTTGGGAGACATCAAATCGCATGCCCGTGGAAATTCATGTTGTTATTCCAATCTCTAGAACACACTTAAACAAAACCCAATAAAAGCCTAACATGATACACCACATGTATATTATGTTACATGTTAGTCTATTCCTCCTATCATGAAACTTCCAATCTATTCGGAACCGTCGGAAGCCTTTTTTCATCACCTCGCCTCAAGCGACTTTGTCTTATGTGCTTCGATTTTGAAGATATGACTTCTGTACCTGCGCTGCACAAAAAAAAATCTCTATTCTCCGGCATTTCTTCGCCATTCGCCAATAGGTCATTGGAGATATGGCGAATAGATAAGGAGAATATGGTGATATTAGAATATATTATATAGATATTGTGATGTACAAATTAATCAGTCAGCTGATTTTTCGCCACGTTGATATTAGTTACTTGGTGCCAGGTTCAGTTTCATGGGGGAAGCCCCCAAAGATCAGTGGCCAATTTAAAATGTTGGGAGTTAATGGGAATGTAATGATCAACCATCAAACATCTCAGGTTCCATATTTTCGGACAAAACCAGATTGTTTCTTTTGTTTCCCAAGGTTTCATACTACTGGTACTGCTGCAAAAGTAAAGCAAAGCAGTTCCATTCGTGACTTCATGCAGCTTGCATGACAGAATCTGAAACTCGTGCGGCACACTTCTCTTCCATCCACCATCAGACAAATACTTCAGATGGCCCCGTGGATAGTATGAACTTGCAACTATATATCAATGGGAATTTCAGGATCGTAAAATGGAGGTACTGTACCACAAAAGGCCATATGTTGTGGGGATATTCCCTTCCATAGGCCTTATATAGACCTTACATATGGTAGGTACCTCCAATTTAGGTTCCTGAAATGGCCATTGACTGTAACTACATAGAATTGGGGATCAGCTATGATTCATTGGAACTTGGAATTACAACCCCATTTGTGACTGCTATGCGCGTATCACTAGGCACATGTCTGAAAATGGAGGACCCCCGATTCCAAAGGATTATATAAAATTATTGTAAAATTATATAATATATCATCATATTTTTTCCACTTTTCCATTCCATTTTGGTTATACCTCCCTTTGGGACATTGATTTTTCATTGGGCAAACCAGGGTAAACCCCTATGTTGGTCATTACATCGGGGAAAATCCTATTCGTGTTTAAGCGACGTTCCTATTGATTTTAGCAAATTTAGCAAGGTAAATCCACGGTTTTCTTGAGTGAAATTGACTCAACGTGACAATTTCATCAGTCTTTCCGGACCAGGCACCATGTCATAAAGAGCTTTGCATCCACAGGACCCTCTGCCACTTGGCACCTGAAAGATCGACTTAGAAGGGGGAAGGGAAATGGGATCATATAATGGAGATACACCTCCCTGTGAGCTAGATTTGTAACTTTCACTTTTGCATACAGTGTGGATATATACATATATATATATATATATATATCGTTTGTTCTTGTATATACAATTACATAACAGGTACAATCTATTCAACGGGTTTCTGGTTTCGACATGACTGAACGCATGGGAGAACAAATGATATTCTTTCATATTATATTATATATATGAGTAAATATATAGTCAGTAGACTGATCGCCCCTGGTTTGAATTGAAAACTACCAAGTTGGAAGCCATCAATCTATATTATGATCCCCAAACAGAAAAAAAATCAGTGGAGTCTTGGACAGCCCAGGCGCGCAGCATAGGATTCCCTCAGCAACTTTTCTTCAACGTCGATACCAAAGATTCGGGACAAGCAATGCCTAGCCACCGTGGCGGGAGGCAGGGCTGCAAGACAGTGCAATACTTTGGCTTATGGCCAAATGTACAGCAGGCTCATCAGCTTTCAGCGGAAAAGAATGAAACCACCGTGCAGTGTTGAAGCTGTCAACTAGTCTTACTTGAGGTTCAACGCTTCTGTGCTACGCAAATTTCCGACCTTTCTTGTTCCAGACCTGTTCCATCCTTTGCCTATACATTTCACGTTATACAAAATATGCGTGACTTTCTGTTGCGAAAATTCCGTTGATGTTGAATAAATCCCTGTGCTTTTTGGCTGCAAGTACATCTCCTAAACTATGGGTAGGGCCCCCAATGATCCAAAATTAGACTATTTAAATATTGAAATATATTCAACCATATTGAAACCCATGGTTTTGGGGTACCCCCATTTTAGGAAATGTCCATCTGGATACATGAAAATCACTCACCAACACCCTCAATGCCAGGCCCCTTTGTCGCCGACGCGACCTCCATGCAACTTCGTCCATACCTCCGTTGGGCAAATGCCGACCCTCGCGGATCTCCTGTGCGTTTCCATTGAGACGAAGCGTGGCAAACTGGGCAAACTGTGGCGTTTCCTTGGAACTGGAAAGTGTATGGGATACCAATTGTTCATTCATTTGGGATGATTATTATAAACCATAGTACAATAATATACAATAATCTCGTATTATATATGAGGGGTTCTTAAAATGGGGGATCCCCAAGTCACCATGGCTTTCAATACTTAGAAATGGTCTAATGACTTGGATGATTTGGGGGTACCCTCCGATTTTAGGAAACCTCCATGTAATGTGGCAAAGCCAATTTCATAAACCATCCCCAAATTTACCGTTAAAATGGGTGCTGATGTTCATGCGCACCGTTCTCAACAGCGTTCCAACTGCCGCAACTGGTTGGCAGTTTCAGACCCCAAAAGCTGCTTCAAAACTTGCTTGGTACTATGACAAGTTAGACGTAAGATAACTGCAAGACAACTGATACATTATGAAACCACAAAACCATTTGAAACACAATGATTGAAAGAACTAAAACTTGGCACTTTCAGGTCAGGATGACTCAGTGAATCCAAGCCTTCATGGCACTCTTCACTTCGTGAAAATCCAAATGAAGCTGTCCTTAGTGCACTGACCCATACCCTCACAGACCCCATCGACGAAGTTGAAGCAGCAGTCCGGCTGGCCCCATGATCGCCTTGAACTGCCCCGCAAAGTTGCATTATGAGGTCAGATTAAAATAAGAAACCTAGCAATGCCAAGTCCATAACTTAGTTGTTCGTGCTTTTTCCATCAAATCCTTTCCACTTCCACAAAAAAACAGTGGTGTTTTTCCAAACCACCCATGGCTGTCGCAGTGGTCCAAGTCACGAGATAGGACGAGAGCCTCGCTGCTCACATCCAACCTGAGGCGAAGCTGATCCCTATTGATATTTTCAATGTGTACCAAAGATTCCATCATAGCATAGAAATAGATCTATTCCATCATGATTCCATCATAGGACAATATTGATAGCATAGGACAATAGATCATAGAAATATTTCCATCATAGTCCAATATTCCAAAGAAATCCATATGGAATATTGATATATTATGATATATTGATATTCCAGAGAAAGATGGAATATTGATTGGCAAGGAGAATGGTCAACAATGATCAATCATCACCCTCTGGTAATTTGTTACAGTTTGCGAACTTGAACATGGCACCTAGAAACAGTTGATATTTACCCATTAAAAATGGTGATTTTCCATAGCTTATGTTAATTTACCAGAGGGTATATCCCATTCATATCCCATTAAGTCCCTATAAAATCCCATAGAAAATCCCTATAAAATCCCATAGAAAATCCCATTTCTGGATATGTTTGGTACTGTGTTGGTACTTTTCCATGACTTTTCCGCAACACCATCATCCAAGGAATCCAAGGCACGTGGGCATGGTGGCCCGGCGTTGCAATGTCTTCCCCAAGGGTTTGGAGCTGTCAGCCTCCGGGCTGGCCTCATCCATGGAGTCCCATGGAAGTTCCCTGGTTGGCTCCCTGGTTGGCTCCCTGGTTTTTTTTAGCCATTTTTTTTCTTGGGAAAATGAGAAAATAATCCATTGGACAATATTGGACATGGATCAATACCTATTAATACCATTTTTAGGGGGATGAACATCCATTTACCAGCTATTTTGATGTTCACCAGGGGTACAAGGTTTTGACACACTGCTATATTGGACATGGGAGTAGCCTCTTTTCAGACAAACCGTTTGGTGAACATCCCGGTTCACTTCGACCATCCACCATTTTCCCATGAAAACCTGACATCGCCAAGTTTCAAGGCCATGGTGACCCGAGGTCAAAAACTCGGCCAACGCAGCAACACCTATGGTGGATCAGCAGGGGAGCCGATAGGTGTCACTTCTGCACTGGGAAATATCGATGAAATACCCAGACGAAATGGTTCATGTTAATGTCAATAATTATATGTTACCCTCTGGTTATGACTAACATAGCCATGGAAGCCATGGCCCATAGAAATAGATGGTTTACCGAACTTAAGAATGGGTGGATTTTCCATGGCCATGTTAAATAACCAGATGTTAATGGGAAAATCAAAACTCGATGGGGGCATTTTCCATTGGGTTCTCCAGAAGGTGAAAACTCTGAGCCTCTGAGCACAATGATTCCCCTAGCGAGAAAGATTTCGATGTTGCAGTTTGATTATACTTCGAGTACACTTTTGGAACGTTTTCATTGGTAAAACTCTATGTTCAATGATTAAATCTCTATTTTCATTGGTTAAATCACCACCTTCATTCATTTTTTTTATCACCATTGCATGTTTTGGGCTCGTTCCCGCAAGAAACCGTACTACCCAACGCACACCACAACGCCTGAAGATCTCCGTCTTAGCCGAAACTCTTCAAAGGGTAAAGTAATCTTCCTGAGTAGACCAATCTCCAGCACTCAACCAAGACAAGTATATTTTATCAATGTTATAGTACAGTACCCTATTGATACTTAAGCTATTGATAGGATTATAAATAAACCACTTTTCAAATTGGATATATAATGTATATATAATATAATGTGTATATATATAGTATTATAATATATGTATATATACAGTACTATAGTACCCTCCAAAAGATAGAAAAGTGATTTACCACTGTTTTAATGTTTTTTTACTGTTCTATCTGTTCGGGTGTTACTGTATATGTACCATAGACTATCCAAGCATCTGGAGGAACAACAACAACAACAACCACAACCACAACCACAACCACAACCACAAAAACAACCAGCAACCAACAACCAACAACCACAACAACAACAACAACAGCAACAACAACAACATGATTTTGGGATCTTTACCCGTTTTCATGGGTACTTAGAGGGTCTAAGTACGTATATGATCTTCAATTATTTTAATCAAATCCATCCGAAACATACTGGTCAACTCGAGATGATCGAACAAAATAGGATGTAGAGCTCTAAATGCACGTCCTGAAGCGATGCAGCTTTGAAAAGAGTGATGCAAGGCAAAGTTGAAGGCCCGGTGCCACGCTCACCAGTTGGTGAGGACAAGAAAATGGACGCCGAAATCACCAAATATAGACATATGACATTTCTTAAGTTACGGGGGATCCCCAAGTCAACCTGGGTTTCAATACTAAAATATACTAAAATGATCTTGTGACTTGGATGATCAGGGGTACCCCCCATTTTGAGAACCCTCCATATTGTGCTTGATGTTTGAGCACACTTGACCGTGTCGTGGGTCTCCAAGACTTTTGAAGGAACTGGGAACTCTCTGAAAAAAACTGTGCACTTAGGGTCCAAATGGTGCCAAGAAGAATGCCAGCGCAAATTCGAGCCGGCGAAATACATGAAATCATATAGATTGGACATGACATATGCTTTCAATACAACTAATATACTGATATATACTGATCTTACTAAAGTCTCATCAAACTCTCCCCAAGCCTCAAGAAATCACCACCAGTCAAGTTTCGTTTTGCTTCCTGTTCTTCCTGTCGTTTTGCTTCCTGTTCTTCCTGTCGTTTTGCTTCCTGTTCTTCCTGTCGAATGGCTGGAGGTTCGAGAATTGCTTCCCGAGCGGTTGGAGAGCGTTGCGTCCACGGCGATGGCGCTCTTGGAGCTGGAACGCCTTTCCAACCAACCAGCGTCACGGCGCACAGCAAGTTTTCAACGCACAGCTGATGCTGGTGGAATTTAACATAGCTATTGAAATGACCATTTATAGTTGATTTACCATTGAAAATGGTGATTTTCCATAGTTTTTTGTATGTTTACCAGAGGGAACATGTTGTTGTGGGATGTTGTGGGATGTTGTGGTGACCTCGTGAGGTTCTTATGATTGAAGCTTGGGGCCCTGGGGCCCTTGGCTATCCCTGGGTCATACATATCGCACTGCTGCGTCTGCCATTGAGAATGGATGACAATATATGACAATCCAAAATATAGATACAAAGGGTAGGTTAATGACCCCCGAACTAACATGAACTAACCATCAACCTTGGTTTTGCACACTGCACAATTGGATGGTTTCAAACACTATTGCAGTCCCTATTGAAGCTTTGCCGTTGATACTGACTGTTGCTGATCGCCAACCCCCTTAACAGTTCAAATAGTCAGAAGGCAGCCCCAACATAGCTGTCACCGAGCGAAAGTGCAGAAATGATTGCAACACATGTTGATATATAATTATAAATAAACTGTATATAACATGAAAACTGCAATCAAAAATTTGTTGCAGCTCTGAAGTTTCGAGACATCTCAGTCAAGCCACGTCTTGCTGTCTTTCCGCATAGCCAAGGAAATGCTCCCTTGACGAGCGTTCTCTGCACCTAAGTCTTCCAATTAATGGATCTTAAATGATATTGATATTAGTGGTCAATCTTTGATAGTCCACAAAAATATATATATATATATAATCGTTTGCTGGTTAGGCTTATTTTCCATTTCTAGCAAAGGATTAGTTTCTACCCATCCAGTCGGTGATGGACTGATGGGAGCCTGACAGCCGCAAAGAACCAATGATAGTTTTAAGATGTTGTTTCAGAATCTATCAAAAATACATACAAAGTGATACAAAAATGATACACAAATGTATCCGAAATGTCTGGAACATTCTGGAATGTGCATTAAATTAGCAATAATGTTGCTAATCACGAAGAGGCGGATCAAAACTGATCGAAGCTGGGTGCTTTCACTTTCGCAGAATCTATAAACAATATGGCCGCGTATGCGCATGTGCAGTTTGTATGTGTGAATGAAGCGGTTCTACAGCCAACAAGATCAACAAAAAACCTGGAACCACATAGGCTTTTGACAGCAATCACATGCAGCATCGTCGTCGTCGTCGTCGTCGTCGTCGTTTGTCATCATCATCATCATCATCACCATCAGCTAAGGAGTGGGCCTATCTTGCCCGCTTCTTCAACTGGAAGGTAGAAGCTGCCCGTGATGCCACCATCGGTACTTCGTCTTGACCTCTGTCAAAAGCCGGTGGAAACTGGTGATGCATATGACTACGATGAAAAAGAAATACGCGGCTGCTTACATCAAGGTGAACTGGTGGTAAATCAGATTGTTGCTGCTGTTGGCTGTTGGCGCTCTGTGTGTTTTGGTTTTATTTTGCCATTGCTGCTGCTGCTCCTTCTGCTGCTGCTGTTGATGTTGGGGTTGATGGTGTCGGCAAGCCCTCATTTGTACTGTTCTTCCTCTAACAGGACCTATACAACAGGTATTGTCACACTCGGATGGGGTTCATAAATCAGTGGACTCTTTTGGTTGGGAACCATGACTTCTACATACTGTTGGTGTCAGCGGATCACCTTGGGCCATTGGCCTAGAAAATAGTTCACTTTTAGGCATCTATAATGTGTGTCTTTATTAAAGCCCAAATTGAACCCAGGCTTTGCAACCCAACAGCAGGTTTCAAGGTTCCAGGGTTCCAGCCTTCCAGTTCCGTTTCGGTGTTTGGTCTCACCAAAAAACGACGCACCATGACGCACCGCTCCAAGACCCAGAGGGTCTTAAACCTAACAGTCACTTGCGGTTGTGAATTTAAGCCATTCACCCACTATTCATCCAAATCTTATCAAGTTCGAGGTCCCAGCGGCATTCTGGGCTTGTTCCTTTTGACGATCGCTTCATTCTCGCCACCCATGGTCACGTCGCAGGGTCCAGTGGAGGGCTATTGTGGGGAAGATCTGGAGCCCAATGGGCTGGGAACCAAGCAGCAACCGCGGGTCACCAATGAAAGGTTCACTAAGACTTGACTGATTCTGGATTCAATGGGAATATTGATTGGAATGTCTGGATAGACCGGATGACAAGATTGTGATGTAATTTGATCAATGAAAATGGTGATATAAATGGGATATTCACCTAGATTATATTCACTATCGAGGGGAAAGTATCATGAATGTATCATAAGTCCCAAACTTGATTTCAATATATGGTATATACATATGCTTGAGATGGCAAAAACAACCGCTTTCTGGTGGTTTCAACAAGTTTCAACCAATCCCAGAGATATGAAAGTCAAGTCACTTCCTTCAGATGGAAAATAAAACTGATTTGAAACTGTCTGCTACGGTTTGTGGTAGATATATCAAACTAGTTCATGGGGTTTATAAACCAAACAACATAACTTTTGGGGACTATACCCTGCTCCTGCACGATCTGCACGGCATTGTTACCAGTCTCCATGAGATTGAACTTGATACTAGACAATATATCTATGAGTAGGAATGGGTTGATCATGGTAAATACATGTCAATACCATTCAATACCTACTAGAAGATTCTGGACGATCTTTAGGATCAGACCGGGTCAGCAAATCCGAGGTCTTTGGCATTGGATGGCAATGGATGACCTGCTTTTTCAAAGGTCTGGCCAAGTCAATGCTACTAAGGTGCTGCTTGGCTTTGTCGAACCAGTTCTTCTGGACCTGGCGGTCCAATGCGGCCCCTCCGAGTGCTGACAATACTGTTGACACACTGGGTCTGAAAATACTGGGGGCCCCCACTGCCACAGTTGAGACACTCCCTCTTCCGAATAACATGGCAATTTGTTGATGGTAAATCCCTTCATCTATTTCCAGGACAAGCCTCACAAAAACCGCACATTTAAATAATTTAAGGGCATGTCCGAAAATAGGGTACCCCTTCTATTGGTCAATCATCATTTTTCAATAACCATTCTTGGGGGGCCTATCTCCACACCGGGATGAACTGCAGTGAAGCGGCCAGAGTGCGCGTCCTCCGGTTGTTCCGAATCGCGCCTGTGGCGACAGATGGTCTATCACCTCCCTGGTGTGACTCATTATGAATAATTGGTCAAGGTGGGTGTAGTAGTTTGCAAAGAAATCGTAATCAGTAACTATGCATTAACCGTAACTGGTTTGAGATATCGAGCGCTCATAAATCTCAAGCTGGCATGGAAAAAGTGAAGACTTGAAACCGGCAATCAGATCACTAGCTGCTTGTTCATGATATCATTTATGTATGTGTTTGTTGCTTAATTTGCATACACGTTTATTATTATGTATATCTCATTATATCTGGGTAAATTATAATAATTCACTAACCTGAAATAAGGCCCATTTGGGGATGATTCCCCTTACTAACCATGATTCCAGTGAGGTCGCAGTGAGGTCGTTATAATTTACCCAGATAATATGATATAAATATGTGTTGTGTGTGTACATCTGTGTCACAGCCCAAACCGTTGGAGCCATGGTCGCCGAGTCTCATCTCCAAACAAGTGAAGTCAAAGACCTCCGCACCGGCATTCTTCAGCACCTGCGAAGCGCGAGGAAACTCAACGACTGGAGCGGATGACTGACAAATTTACAGAAATGTTGGAGGATTCCAGTTTCCAGCAACAAATAGGGGTTGATCAAATGGAAACTTTATGTGTAAGTTTCATTAAGTTTCCTGTAAATGTACACTTACATCAATTCGGCGAGTGGTTGTCAGATATTCTGGGCTGCGGCTGGTTTTTGTCCGGTTCAACCAAGGATGGTGTGAGTATGTTTGAGGATCTTGATTATAACCACCTGTATGCGTGAATCTAACCCAATCATTGTTCATCACGTTTCAATTGATCCATGGCGACACCATTGGAAGTATAAATATACATCATGACAATTATTGCTACGCAAGTATGCATACACATGCATAATGCGAATCTTAGGCATACATATCCTATATCCTCGACAATTTGGGCTTAGGGTAGGCAAACTGCAAACTCCCCCAAAATGACATGATGTCGTAGCAACTCCTGGCAACCGGCCTGAGCAATCTCCAAATAGGCGTTGTGGAAGTTGGTGTTGTAGTATCCTCCACGCCAGAGGGATTGGGATCTACAGTGCCGGCCAGAAATGACATGCAACAGGATGTCCGCCTATGCTCCTGGCTTGTTTCAACTACGGTAAGCTTTCCACATTGATAGCCTATATCATATTTATCTATATTTATCTGTGAATCTAACCTCGTTTCAAGGAATATAGGCAGATTCTTACCACTTGAGTATCTTCCAATTCTTGCGGCCAGGTTAGATTACCAGAGGCTACAAGCCATTTCTGATCCAAATCTCCAATTTCTGACCATCAAAGCTCCCTATGTTTTTAATTGTTTTCATGTTTCATGATTTCATCAGTTTCATCCCACTTTTTGATGAGAAATCCATTCAACATGTTTTGCCGGTTGAACCACCATGTTCAAGTTCCAAAATTTGTATGGTTAGCAACACACCTTTCCCAGTTCGGTGCTTAATCCCAAGTTCAATCCATGATTCAATCTTTTTTGCTGGTTAAGTCACTATGTTTGATCATGAAAATTCCAAGTGTTGATGGTTGAATCACCATGGTTTTGCTTGTTGAACACCATTTTTGCTCGTGAAATCACCATAAAGAACACATAAAACCACCATTTTTGCTGCTGAAATCACCATCAAACCCACCATTTTTGGCGATGCCTGGGACCGTTGTTCCGTCCTGCTGTGACCTCGGCCGCATGGGATGGGCTTTGGTACCACCAGTGGATGCCCGAAATCTTCGCAGCCAGGCGCACCTGGCTCTCGGCTGACCAAGGATTGGGGGTGAAAAAAATGGGGAAACATGTTGATAAACAAATCTTAAAAAATGGTGAATGTTTGATGTTGAGATTTGTTAAGATTCTTGAGATCTGTTGAGATTCGTGGTGTCGTGTTTTTTTTTTTCTGTTGATGTTGGTGCAACTATTTGTCTTGTTGTTGGCGATCATGATGGTTATGATGGTTATGATGGTGATGATGATGATGATGATGGTGGTGGTGGCGGTGGTGGTGGTAATGATGGCAATCATAACTACTACGATTACTTCTGTGTCAGCAGATTAGGACTAAGCTCAAGAAATATTTTGTTCCAGCCTTCTTAAAGATCTTCTGTGCAATGCTGATGACGTCCGTGCCGTGCTGTTTCAGAGCTGCAGAATACCACTCTAAAAAGAAATGACCTCAGTACCACATACCCAGGCAGGCTTGTCTGAAAAAATGGACCCCAAAAATGCCTGAAAATCTGATGCTTGCTCATATTGAAGCATAACCACTCAAAATCGCAAGTAAGAAAACAAACATGGAGATTCAGCAAAACCATGTTATGCATTGTTATGTTTTTGTTTTTCGGATACCTTGAAAGGTGTCGGCAACAAAATCCAATGTTTGCCACAAAAGATGAAGGTACAATCAATATTCTGTGGATAAAATCAAACTGGGTACCTTTTTTCGGGCTCCTCCTGTGTGGTGTGAGTCCCAGGTTTACCATTGATATCCATTGTTTATCAGTTTATCATGGAAATATTCCGCCCAAATGAAAAATACAACATAGATCAACATAGGTTCTCCAGGTGTTGGTTTGGCTACTCTCCACCCCCGCAAAAGAGAACGCTGATCACCTGTCTTTACACAAAGTCCGGCCGCATAGTCCAGAAGTTTATCACCAACCACTGTGAAGGTCACTCTCCACGCTGCATTCCACCAGAATACCATCCAAGGAGAAACTCCGAAGCTGCCAGGGTAAAGTCGCAAATTGTGGGGACGGCGCACGGACCTGCCGTTGGAGTCTCCAAAGACTTCTTTGAAAAGTCAAAGCCTGAAGCTCTCTGGGCAAGATTATGTTTGCAGGCTATGGATGCATTCCTCACCAAGAGTCAAAGTTTGCAGGCTGTTGGGCAGGATCACACTCTGCAGGCTCTGGTTGAAGCGTTGACCAAATGCCAAGCTTCGAAGATTGCTGGGGAATCTTACATGATCCAGGTTCTGGTTGAATTGCATACAGAAAGTCAAGCGTTCAAGCCGTCAGGCAAGGTCGCGCCCCACAGGCTTTGGTCGAAACAAAGGGTCACACGATCCCGGCTCTGGTTGAATTCCCTACCAAAAGTCCAAAATTTCAAGGATTCAAGGCTGTCAGTCTGTCAGGCAAGGTCACACGTTCTATGCTCTGATTATATAAAATAAAAATTGAAAATCAAACTTTGAAGCGCTTTGAAGGGTGTTGGGCAGGATCACACCCTCCAGACTCTGATTTAGAGTAACGACCAAATGTCAAGTCTCGAAGATTGGCCGGACATCTTACATGATCCAGGTTCTGGTCAAAACGCGCGGCCAAAGTCAAGCTTTCAATGCTGTCCGGCAAGGTCACACGCTCCAGGCTGTTCTTAAATCTCCAGGCAAGATCTAACGTCTTCAGTGTGCTGGGCAAAGTCACATGTTCTATGCTTTGATTGAACTGCTCACCCGATGTCAGATGCTGCAGGTTTGCTGGCCAGATCACACCTTCAAGAATTTGGTTATACTCTGGTTCCCAGCACACCTTCAGAGCAGGACAAGGGTCAACGCTTGCTCTAAGAACTTTCTCCCCGAAAGCCAAGTGTTGCAGATCACTGGGCAGGTTCATATTTTCCAGGCTCCGACCCAATTCCTCACTCAAAGTCAAAGTCCGAAGACCGCAGGGCAAGATCAATCCCTCTAGGCTCTGGTTAAATTTTGAACCGAAAGTCAATTTTTGAAGACTTCTGGGCAGGATCACACCTTGCAGGCTTTGGCTGAACTGGCGGCCCAAAGTCAAGTCGGGCAAGGTCACACAGTCCAGGCTGCTGTTGAAGTCTGAACCAAAAGTTAAGCTTTGCAGACTGGCGGGAAATGTCACATGCTTTAGGCTCTCATTGAATCGGGAAGACTAATATAATTATTGGGAAATGTCAGATGGTCCAATGGTCCAGGCTTCTGTTGAAGTCTGTGCCGAAAGTCAAGTTTTGAAGACTGCTGGGCAAGTTCACCATTGAAGGTTGCTAGGTAAGGTCACGCCCTCCAAGCTCTGGTTGAATTCGCCATCAAATGCCAGTCGCTGAAGGCTATGCGGAAGCTTGTGCAAATACTCTCCAGCGGGTGCACCCTCCAGCCGGTCACCCCATCCACTGCAAAGGAATCCTCAGAGACAAAGATTCCTCGGATGAAACACCAGGCAGCATACAAATCTGTTGGCACAAGAGTGTAGGATAAAGCCACAAGGTTGCCAAAAAATCCTTGCTCTTGCAGTGTTTGGTCCAACACTAACTTGGAACTGTAGTGATGCAGCATGAGTTTAGCACCTGTCCTGTATCCAATTCTTTCTAAAACCACCGGATTTCCCAACCAAGGATGCTTCCCGGCACCTGCAACGTGAATGCTCCACCATTGAGGCACAACACCTGAAGATCGATTGTGTCCGACTTACTCAAGTTCTTCAGAGCAACCGCAGCCATCTGGCTTTGCCTGAAAATGACTGTAACACTGCTCCATCTCATAATCGCCATGTTCCCCAGTCTATATCCGAAAATTCCAGGGATGCCACATATTCACAGGCCATGCCAGATCTTATCGCTGTCAGAATTGGGTGCCAGAAAGAGTGGATGGTGAAACTTCACCGCAGCGATCGCACTTGGGCAGGGACAGGAGCCACTTGTGGCTGCAAGGCTCGCAAACCGCAAACCCAGATTTGGAGGTTTCCTAAAATGGAATACCCGCAAAATGGATGGTTTGTATATAATGGAAAATCCTATTTAAATGGATGATTTGGTGGTACCCCCATTTTAGGAAACCTCCATTTGTTCCTGCAACACTTCGGGTGCAAAACAGAAATAAATGTGCCACGGAAAATTGTGCATTTAGTTGATTAATGTATTAATCTTTTATTATTTTTATTATCATTATTATTAATTATTATTATATTATTAATTTCCAGCGATCGGATTTTTTTTGCTTCGTCGCAAATAATCTATGGCCGAAATGGCACAGGCACCGGGATCGCCGCATCCGAACTTCAGTGCCTATCCCGGCATCCAAAAAATAACTAAGACACACTGATAGAAAGCCCAGATAGAAACATGAAATCCTACTATGTAGCATAGTCAAAAAATACCTTTCTATGTCTATCTCTTTGATTCTCTTGGAGGGTTGCTATATGTGACTATGATGGGTCCTTTTAACATAAAAAACTGTTCCTAGGATTGGAAAATTTACGTGATACAGAAAGGTGCCTCTTTGGTCCCGAAACTGACAATGCGGAGTCATCATTTGGGTTTCAGGGAAAGTCGCAAAAACCATTAGAGTTCTTACCATCTGTTCCCCTGCATCTTTATAGGTCCCTTTTCTTTATATCATATTATACAATAAATCATTGATGGCTATAGACCCACGATCGGAGACTCTCGATGCTTTATGATGCTTTATGTGGCTGTGCACGGCAAAATTTCCCGTGAATTCAGTGGTTTCAGAAGGGTTTCGGTTAGGGATCAAGTTTTGAACGGATGTCGTTTAAAGGATCTTGGCTATGTGGAAGCTGTGGGATTAAACATTGAAGTCTCCCTTTTCAACACGGCTTTCCTTATTAGATCTGCTACCTTGGTGTCCACCATGACAATGTCCAAATAGAACCCCGCCGTGCCAAGAAACCTGTTGAAGATACGTAGTTGGAGGGATGGTTCAACCTTTGTCGACATATCTGGTGAAAAGGTGGATCCAAAAAGCAACCCTAAATACAGTGTATACACTATATACATAAATATGGTACATATATATATAGTATATCCATGTATATTGTAGTATATAATTCACATATATACACAGTGATGGTATAGTAATAATATTACGTAGTGTATACAACATAGTTATAAATATAATCTCATATAATCTATAGTATCGCGTTTTGTGTTTTCCTTTAAAACTAACCGAGAAAGAACGGTTCTTCCAGATCGGCATTTCTAACAAAGTTAAGCGGCGAAAAGAAGCTGGTGTCCTCCGGTGGGGCTGGATGCATCGCTGGGTGTGTCCGAAAATGAGGTATACCACGTGTATTATTGAGAGATAAATAACCATAGTCATCAGGCCAACTATTCCCAACTTATGTGAGGGGTTGAATTTCCCATGGTTCTACCCCACAAAATGCATTGACAGATGATTAACCAATCATAATAGTAATATAACAATATTATAATATATTAATAAATTACTATAATAATATATAGTAATATAATAATATAAAAATATAATAATATAAAAATATAATAATATACAGATATAATAATATAATAATATAATGATATAATAATATAAAGATATAAAGATATAATGATATATATATATATAATTAGATAGATAGATAG
>Ga0126342_10001038_pt1 | contig 36443 bp, 28 predicted proteins | sample Cyp1metagenome_FD_92528 | JGI IMG/M metagenome (GOLD analysis project Ga0126342, IMG submission 92528) | Coral microbial communities from Lord Howe Island, Old Settlement Bay, Australia - Cyphastrea 1 metagenome | ecosystem: Host-associated > Invertebrates > Cnidaria > Coral ... | reverse complement strand
CTGGCGGTGATGGTCGTGGTTGAGGTCCGGCAGGGAACACTGGGCGTGGATGGTCGTGGTTGAGGTCCGACAGAGACCACTGTGGTCGAGGGTCGCGGTTGAGCAGGAGGAGGAGGAGAGGAGGAGGAGGAGGAGAGGAGATGAGAGGAGAGGAGGAGCAGGCAACTGACATAAAATCTAACAACCCTCACCTGGCAGGTGGGGAAAAAAAACAACTACAGCTTTAGCACATAACTCTCCGAGCAAGTGACGAGGCCAGACACTTTTGCGCTGCATGAAGAGCAGCTTTCAACACCGCCTCCGTCGAACAATGCAGTGGAAAATCAAGTATTTGCTCCATTTATGAAATTTCTGACCTGGACAATGGTCGCCCTTTATTTTTTTTGCCGCTAGGCGGTGACACTGGCAGTTTTGGGATGTCAGTCAGCATCCTTATTTTCCAGTCCTTTGCCTATACACCCATTCTTTTTCACACATCCCCATGCTTCATTGCAATAAACCTCGATGGTTACCATCCTTCCGACCCTCCAAGTACCTCGAAGGATGAGATCTATCTATCCTATCTATCAATCAATCTATCAATCAACCTAATCTAATCTAATCAAATCAAATCTAATCTAATCTATCTAATCTAATCTAATCGAACCTAATCTAATCTAATCTAATCTAATCTAATCTATCTAAGCCATATACAATGTAATTACTCATGTTTTTGGTAAACTTTGACCCATTTTTAAGAACTTTCAGGGTCCCCGCCTGGGTGTCAAGGATTTGGTCCGCCACTGGGACCCCGACCACCTGGGAAAATCATCGGAAAATCTGGGGAAGGTCCAGATTTTAAACATGAAGGTTTTAAAGGAAATGCCAAACGCAATGGTCTTCTCTTGGCATCTTTGATCAAACCACAGGAAATCTCTATCCAGTACCAAGGAAAAAACATTAAACCAATCCAACAAGTTGGCAATCTTGGTGGTTTCCTGGGTTTCCTGTTTCAAAACAAACATTAAACCAATCCCATGAAGTCCATGAAGCATACAGAATCACGACCGATCCGAATTGGGAGCACCTCCCAAAGGTGAAGCAAGTCCTTGGCGGAGATGGCGGAGAAAGCTGGACAATGGGGATGTTTTAGATTGTTTTGGCGGCTAGAACCAAGCAACAGGGGTCCATCACGAAGCATATTATTTAGTTGACCGGGCTAGTGGCTCAGGTGAACTGCTTCATCACCATGCAAGTCTGCCTGGATCATTTCTGGGGCTTGGTATGTCTTGAGGTCTTCAAAAAATCATCAGCCAAGGGTCGTCTGCATTTCCTTGGAGCTCCTGAAATTCATCGCGGCACCTGAAATGAGTCTTGTTGGGAGATGGGTCAACTGGAAGTTTACCTTTGAGAAAGTTGGATGCCACAAATGGCCAAAATTGGTTGGTTCCAGGGTCTGAAAATTGATCTACCCAAAACTGCATGATTCTGCAGGAAAAATATAGACTCTACCCTCTGGTAAACAAACATAGCTATTGAACATGGCCATTTATAGTGGATTTTCCCATTAAAAATGGTGATGTTCCATAGTTATGTTGGTTTACCAGAGGGTAATGATCTTGTGATCCACATGTCTCAGCCAGCTTTGGGGAATGTCAGCCCTCAGGACGTTGGGACGGTGAACATCCCGATGTCATCCGTTCATTTCAGCCTTTCTCTCAAGGCCAATGTGACACCGACTGGAGGTCTTAATATGTCATCTACCAAATTTTAAAAGGGACCCAAATATCGAAGCTACCACATGCATATCTATATCTATATATATACACACACATATATATATATATATATATATGTTATGCTTTTATAATATGTATATATTCATTATTTAATATTTGCTCCATCTATCTATGTATCTATCTATCTATCTATCTATCAATCTATCTCTCTCTCTCTCTCTCTCCCTCCCTCTCCCTCTCCCTCTATACATTATATATATATATCCTCAAAAAAAAAACATGATGCCAACTTGAAATATCTTGAAACATCGACTTTTGACACAACTATGCGGCTCGCTGAGCGACGTCCAGGCTACTGGAAGCTTGACGCCCTCATCCATGGCCACATGCTGCCAGGGGGTTGAACGGATCTACTGTCAAGGCTGGATGACATTCCCTGAAGATTGGAAGGAGTCTTTCCACACATGTGAAGGAATAATGTTACACATGCATATCTATATATGCGTTCACCAAAGAATGTCCACATATATTCATCTTTCCTGCATGAAATAATGTTACACATCTGATGTTCCACATCTAGACATATATCATTAAATAGTCTAGTACTAGATTCCATGCAAAAGTGCTAAGCTTGATCATCTGCTTGACATCGCTTTGTGATTCGGTTGCTGCACGTGTATGTAGAACCATAGTTTACCTTGGACAATGGGCCCCCGTCGACTGAAAATTCATGGAATAATGCTTATCATCATTGGGAAATGCATGGATGAATAAAGATACCCTCTGGTAATCAAACAGTTTGGATTTTGAAGAACATATATATATATGTATAAAACACGTGTAAACAAAAACACATGTGTATATATACATATATATATATATGTATATGTATAATACACGTGTAAACAAAAACACATGTGTATATACATATATATATATATGTATATATATGTATAATACACGTGTAAACAAAAACACATGTGTATATATACATATACATACATATATATATATATATGTATATGTATAATACACGTGTAAACAAAAACACATGTGTATATATACATATAATTACATATACATATATATATATATATGCATAATATACAAATATATACAATATTCACATACACATGCCTATTAAAAAATGGTGACATAGCTATGTTTATTTACTGCGAGGTCGGTTGTAGATTTATTCTGCTCTTCTGGGATGATCCATATTGATCCATGCAGTCCGCCAAGCTGGAGCTGGAGCCCCAAAAAATATGTCTTTTTTTGCCTCCAAATGGTAGTAGATCTGTTGCCCTCTGGAAACTTAACATAGCTATGGAAAACTGTGGAAAATGGTCCATTTGTAGATGATTTACCTCTTAAACATGTTGAAGTTCGATAGCTATGTTGAATAGGGCAACTATTTTTGGAGGGTTTGCTGACTTACACATGAATTAAGCATGCATCTTACAACTTCCGCTGGATCATCATGGATCATCCCACAGTTATCCTCACAGTTAGCCCCGCTTTCCGCTTTGCGGAGAAACGCGGCTAGAGCCGAAAGAAAAAAACAGAACGGTCAAGGGAAATGAGCTGTGTCCTCCTTTGCCTTTGGTACCAGAAGGGCCCCCCTAGGGTACCTACGTAATCCCACGTAAGTAAGTTGGCTTATAACTCGTTTTATTCGGGCTTATGCTGGATCTTTAGTGAGATGGATTTATAAACAAACTTGCAACTGGGAAGCCCTTTCCTGTATCCACTGGTAACACTGAAAGAGCTTGGATCCCCTCATCGAAGGATGTTTCCAACGAACTCATTCATAACAGAAGCAGCAGAAATGGGAGCCACTGCTCCGCTACATTAGTGAGGAGGAACGGATGCCTTTGACACCATCAAAAAATAACACTGGGCAATGTAATAAAACCAGTTGCACATCATCCCCAATCTTACCATAAACAGGTGACAAAAATCATCCTCGATTAGTATAGTATAGTAGGTTCATCGTTGGGTTTGCCACATTAACTGGAATGGTTACACATATTTACAACATTTTACAACATATTGTGGCTTGAAATGAGGGAAATTCAGGTAGAACACAAATGACCCACCATGAATGGAGAGGCCAGTTTTTGTGCCAAGATTCGTCAGTAAAGTCGTCCATTCCAACGATTTCCTCCACAATGTGGCGGACCTTTCGCAGTTCGAAGGCCATCTGAAGCTCATCCAGGATGGTGGCTGGAAACATCTGAGTATGATCGCAAGGCACCAGAACATGCTATGATCAGTGTTGAAAAAGTCGTCAGAAGCTGCATCCATCTGCATCCTAAGTCATCCTAAGTCATGCCTTGAACATACTGAAACCTGAAACCTCCCAGCTTTTCCCCATTTCCATCCGAGGTTTCAGGGAAATCATCCAAGCCATGGCTGGCTATCGCAGCCAATCCAGGGCCATCGTCGACATTTCTCGAAGTCTCGAGCTCCCTTTGGAGCGCCCCAGGGATCTTCTGCATCAATTTACCACATCAATGACCCTTTTTCAAACCACATTTATCATCATCCCATTCCCATCATTCCCATCCATTCCCCAGTCGAGCAGGGTCCGCAAGCCCACGCGCCTGTCGTTGCGTCACTTGGGGGTCCAGCGAGCTGCTGCCTCTGAGCAGCGCGACAGGAGGGAAAACCCCCATGGCTTGGCCCTGAAAAAACCAAGCGATGCCACAACATGGGGATCATGATATATGATGCACATGAAAATATATAAATATTCGATATGTATACATCATAAAAAACTGAATCTACAATACACTCATCTATAATTCTATATTGATATTTGGATGGATGATTTTCAGAGAATTACATATCGATTTGGATTTGATTGGATGTTGCATGCATGTATTTGGATGAACCCTATAGACAATACGCATGTGTATATATAAACAAATATATATATATATATATATATATTATAACCACCACCGTTTTAACGGGGGGACGTACTCGAATTGCAAAACACAATTTAGACGTTTTTTGAGGGGGGGTATGTGTCAAATGTTGGCAAGCATTTTTTTCAACGTCTTATTGCACAATTTCATTTTAGTACGTCCCCTCACGTTTTATATTACATATTATACTATACAAACATCAATCAATCCACGTTTGGGGGTTGTTAATTTCGACCCATCGAATGAAGCAAGCACTTAGAAAGGATCCCTATGGGGAAGATCTTCCTCTTCAGGTCTTCACTTCTGCTCAGTATCTGGGGGCCTCGCTTTGAATTCTGGGAGCCTAATTGGCCTATATAACTGTAATATCAGCAAGAAGTGGGAGGAAACGCTTGAGTTCATGGTCTGGATGGTCTCTGGAGACCGAGCAAAAGATGGGCTTTCAGCCTATTTGAACCAAAAAAAAAAGTGCGAGGTTTCACCACTTTGCCGAAAAATCTGGGTCAAATGGATCATGGGCCCAACTTGAGATGGAACATGATGGAACAGAATATATTTGGGAGTCAAAACGCTGGTACCCTGGTGAACTCCACGATGGCTGGCACATCCCCGGCTGGTTATCTGCGGCCGCACCTTTGGCCCCTGCAGCCTGGCCAAGTCAAGCTGAGATGTTTTTGGTTGTGCCATCACACTGCTACCTTTGCTACATCTGAAAAAATCAGGTTCATGATTTCCATAGCGAAAATGAGATTTCCAAAGATTTTGCCAATTACCACAAGGTATATGTGACTTTCTTCATTAGCAGCTCTTAACAAGTCTTGACAATCTCCTAACCACCAATGCCTCTATAGGTAAAATCCTTCTACCCTAAAAATGATCTGAATTCAATGCAATGCGATCTGAAGACCCAAAAAGGGCACTTCTGAGCCCTGACCTTTGCAGTTTCATCCGGCTGACACATTAAATACTCTTCAAACAATATCTGTCTATACGGATCGCCACAAAATCATAAAGGACAACTCCCACAAAGCACCAACAAAAAATGTGAGCAAATGTTCGTTAGCACCTACATCTGTCGATTTTTCTCCATCCCAGGGGCTGCTGCCTCGTCCTCATAGATGATCATAGGCCCTTCCTCCTGGGAAGAATTGGGCGACCCTGGCGACCCTTCAATTTACTAAGGTTATCTGTTATCTTTGGATGGAAATAAGCACCAGATCAAACCATCAACTCGAGATGATAGACAACCACCCAAGAAACAATGTATATATATATGTATATACGTGTATATATATATTATCACTGTATGCTGCATGGAATTATCATGTGCTATATATATATATACACATATGTATATGATGATGATGATGATGATGATGATGATGATGATGACGATATATAAAGAGCTATGGAGTACATTTATATATATATATATATACATATATGACATAGAATCACATATCTATGTTTGCTGAACTTGCCAAATCGGCCTCAAAAAGGGCGCTCGAATTATGGATCCACCGTCCTCAATGGGGCCACTTCTGGCCACGAAGAAGTCAGTCAGGGCGTTGATCCTTGGCACCGCACAGAAACCATGGAATTTTCACATGAAATCATTTAATCTATGGGTTTTCGGTAACAGGTCCCTAAAACTCTCGCCGATGATTTAATTTCGAAAATTCACCGAAAAGCATGATTTAGTTGCGAGTATTACATGTAAATCGTGATTTTTCTGTTCCCTCGAAGCATTTTTTCACATCCTAGGGATGGAAATTGCAAACATCATCCAAAGTTGAGGAGATTGAAACCACCAGCCTCTGGCGAGGATGGAAGGGGCCCCCACCAGGACTTGCTGGCACCGCTGATCTTCAACATGTGGAACGCATCTCTAATTGATCCAAAGGTAACTGTATCTAAGGTATCATAAGGTATCCAAGGGTTACATAAACTGAGCATAAACATCATAAACTTACAAGTACTGGAAGACATGCATTTTCATTGGCCACAGACATGGTGCACGTCTCAAACTTCGTGTCAACCATCCCCACGGAGACCGTGGGGAGCAGCCCCAGGCCCGTTTAGGCCCCAGACGATGGGTAGTCGAACATCATGGTGAAAGGAAGACCTGAGCCGTGCCCTTGAACAACAGAGCTCTTTCTGATATCTTTCTATATAATTAAACAAAAAATAAAAGAACTGCAATGTTACTTCATATGATTGAGGTCTTACGGATTAATGATTCAAATTTTGATTTTCCGCATCTCTTGCTTCAAAGCAATAATTACGCGAAACCCCTGCAACCAAATCCAATACAGGCTTGCAAGGAAATAAAGGGGCAAACTTCAAACGCAGTTGGTGCAAAGCCAATGTTGAGGAAATCATGATAAATCAAATCTGTGAGTTTCAACCCAGCAAAACTGAGATTGAACTTCTAATTGTAACAATTTGTGCCCACAAAACAAAGGGTTCACGCTGGCATACTACATGACCATTTGGATGCAGGGTTCCACTACACAACAATTCTTCATTACCAGGTCGTGTCACCATCGAGTGCCGCGGGACTCATTGACTCTGCAAACCTTTTCTTTCTGTCCGCGATGGGAGGGGTCACTGTGAAACTTTGATCGGAAGTTGTTTCCAATGCGGCAACCGCCCCATGAGTGTGGAAGGCCATAGGTTCTCTGAATTTTAAGTTACAGGATTGCATCCGAGCACAATGCATTTGCATGATCAATCCGCACAGATGATTCGGCGCAAAGACGAGGTGCGGTATAACCAAATAAACAGGACACATCTGTTTGATCCTGAAACAAAATGATTCTTATGTTCTTCTCGAGTTAGAGACACACACACTTACAAGGAACACACTCGCAAAAACACATGCATACATACATACATATCGGCAGTACACCAACCAAATATGCAATTCTATACAATTCGTCATATGTCTCTTCATATTTGTTCACCTTGCCCACACTGCCTCCAGTGCAAGTTTTGAATTGCCACTCATGGGATTTCAATTTTGGGATTCATTTGGTGCATATTTCTTCAGCAGTGTTTCTTTCTTCTTCTGCACGATCATGCGCTCAATATCCTGCCGGCACGAACATGCTGCAACATCAACCCAAAGGTTATCCCATCCTGATCATCATTGTTCCCCTTTTGAGGTCATGGTTAAGCCACGTGTTTTCGTGGAAGTTATAAGACTGCCAATGAAGGGACCCTCATTCCCATACTATTCATAGACCAGACGAATTCATATACTACTCCCACCTTACTCCCATCAGAGCCCCCGATCATATGGGAAGATTATGGCAAAAACTGCTCCCATCCTTAAGGGGGTCCCATCACCAATTTCCCCGTGTTTTGGAGAATTTTCCCGCAGCCGTCCTCCATCGTGGGGACATCCACATAGGCCTTGAAATCTTTGAAGTCCTGTTCTTTGGGCTTCTCCTAGGCCATCACCAAAGGCGTGGTAAATTGTTTTCTGATTATTTGGGGAGCTCCATACTACTACTCTATATATATATATATATTTATTTATTTATAAATAAATAAATATAATATATATATATATATATATACACATGTGTAAAAACAAAATATGCAAATAGATAAACATATATAATGTTATTTTACTATATGAATACTCTATTATATTATATTGTATTATCTTATATTATGTTTGTCTATACTAGTATGTCTTTGTCATGTAGCTCATTAATCCTTTTCACATTCCTGCGCCTTGAAATGGGGCTGCCTATTGGCATGCAGGACCAAATGCGGACTTATGTTAAGTTATATGATATTATATTGCCATAAATAAAAACATAACATTATTTTCATTATATTGCAAATTATTGAATGATATTATCTTATATTATATTAAATTATACTATATTCTATTATATATGTACGAAAAAATACACAAGAAACACATAAACCAGCCTGTGGGAACACATTTTGGCCCTTGCTTTGGAGGCATTGACCCTCATACAAATCGAGGGTCACCATCCAAACATCTGGGTGATTTGAGGATCATGAGGTGTTTTCCTGCAGCAAAACATATCTACAGCAAAAGGAAAAATGGTCTGGTTCATTGGTCTGGTTTGATGATCGGTACGTCACTTGGATTTGAGATTGCATTAAACTGATGATTGGCCTGAAGTTGGATGGCCAATATTGGCCAAGCACTAGACTTCTTCAACACATGAATGTCTATGTTCATGGCCAAGTTGGCCATAGTTGGGCCCCCTTCATTACCCCATTCTAGGTTGCCACATCAACAAAAGCATAGACCAGTTCCTGGCCCATCCAAATGCACGCTGAGTGGCTACCTCTGGTTCTTTGGCCTGGGGTCAAGAGACATATTTATAGTGACTCGGCAAAAGGCATAGAAGAGCTAAGAGAGGCAAAGGTGATATAAATTTCATTTAACTAATATAATTTCTTCTGTTTGTGTGTGCGCATCCTGTTATAATAACAAACAGGCAGTAACAGGTCAACTGTTACAGTAACTCGTGATATGTTCATGAACGTTCAGGTATATATATATAAAACCTGAAGAATCCAATCAGCATCCAAACCAGTCCATAAAGGTGACTCCCCCCAAGTAGCAAGGGTGAATCTCAATGGCGAATCTCAACCATCTATTTTTGAATTAATTCGAATTAGTATTGGTTTTAGTTCATGATAATAAACCAATATAAAACATCTGTTGTCTTAATCATCTAATGATTCTAATGATACTAGTGGATTTTGTTCAGCCAAATTGCTACTTCCTTCTTTTCTTCATCCTTGTTGGTCTTGCGCTTCTTAGTCTTTTCCTTTGGCGCTGGCTCCGTCCAATTCTCCATGGCTTTCTTCACCTTACAGCAGCCACGTGGATGTGATCTGAACCAGTCTGGAATGTTTCCATGGCAAAAGGTACAAATTCAACAGCATGACAGAATGATCAGTGATCAGTACGTAAACATTGTTGAAACCAAGTAATTGACTATAAACGATGTCGAGAAATAAACACGCTTTTTGGAGGTATGTCACTTAGATGGGACTCAGAGACCATGGAAGGGTTCAAAGTTGTGGGCCCTTGTAGAGTAGACGCTTTTGAGATTCTGAGAATGAACCAAGCTGCGCGCTTGTTTGACACCTCCCATGACTCAGAGGAAATTATTGTGCATGTGTATATTGTATGTATGGATGTATGTATGTATGTATGTTTGTATGTATGTTTGTATGTATGCATGCATGCATGCATGTATGTTTGTATGTAATGTATGTAATGTATGTAATGTATGTAATGTATGTATGTGATTTATGTATGTAATGTACGTATGTAATGTATGTAATGTATGTAATGTATGTAATGTATGTAATGTATGTATGTATGTATGTATGTATGTATGTATGTATGTATGTATGTATGTATGTGATTTATGTATGTAATGTACGTATGTAATGTATGTAATGTATGTGATGTATGTGATGTATGTATGCATGTATGCATGTATTTATGTATGTACGTACGTACGTACGCATGTATGTAATGTAATGCAATGTAATTTAATGTAATGTAATGTAATGTAAGGTAATGTAATGTAATGCAATGGAATGGAATGGATGTATGTATGTATGAATGTATGCATGCATGCATGCATGTACGTATGTATGTATGTGTGTATCTCTATCCATGTGTAAGCCTGGAAATCTATATCATGGGCAAATCAAAGTTGGTTCTAAGATCAGCCCAGGGTTTGATTAATCTGATCAAACCCATCATTCTGATCATGAATGATCATGAAGGTAAAGTCTGATACACACATGGAAGTCTTACACTGCATGCCAACAAATGCCCTTGGATGCCCTTAGGTTCACAACACGCTTCGTGACCTCAAGACCACCCGCTTTTTCAGCACCTAGTGGCCGACTGTTCCTCAAACATCTGCTCAGCTAAGATCAACATCCCATCCTCTTCGTCTCGCCAGCCATAGTAATCCGGCTGAATATACTGGAAGAGCTGTTTCCTGTGGGCTGAACTGAATTTGACAGCATGAGGCCATCAAAAGAACAGTGCTGCTGGCGGCTCTGCACGGAGTTTTAGGGATGACATGGGCTACATTATGTTTGAATGTTCAGGACAGAACTAAACCCAGTCTCATCCACAATTTGCCATCTGGTAGTTTAGATAGCCATGGACAATCTCCCATGTGCACATATCTATTTTTTTAAAGCATGGTTTACCTATGAAACAATGCTGATTTTCCATAGTTACTGTATGTAACAAAATGCCGCAGGGTAATCCCCTTGTTGGTTGCCATTGCTTGATTGCAACCAACTCTCCTAATAACTTGCTTCGTGACCTCCTTTCACTGGCTAGCTACTGTCCCATGAAAAACTAAGTGTGCTAGTTTCAACCCGTGCCTGACGGAAAAAAAATACACATACACACACATATCATATTATATATATAAGTAACTATATATATATACGGCAAATGCCTGGGCTTTGCCCGGAACCGCAACCACGACAAGCAACGCATCATCATCATCATCATCATCATCATCAAACCCTTGTTGAATATCTTCAAAATGAAGATAAAAGTTGAACGGGGTAGGAGAATTAAACCCTTATTGAAGATCTCCAATGAATGTAGAAGTTTGAAGGGGGTGGGAGAATTCAACCATCATTGAAGATCTCCAATGAATGTAGAAGTTTAACGGGGGTGGGAGAATTAAACCCTTACTGAAGATCTCCAATGAATGTAGAAGTTTAACGGGGGTGGGAGAATTAAACCCTTATTGAAGATCTACATTGAATGTAAAGTTCAACCGGGGTGGGACTTTAATATTCCCTAATACCTTTGTTGATCTTCTCAAATGAATGTAAAGTTTAACGGGGGTGGGAGTTTAATATTCCATAGTACCTTTGTTGATCTTCCCAATTGAATGTAAAGTTTAACGGGGGTGAGGGTTTAATATTCCATAGTACCTTTGTTGATCTTCCCAATGGAATGTAAAGTTTCACGGGGGTGGGAGTTTAATATTCCCTAGTACCTTTGTTGTTTTTCACAAAGGAATTTTGTGAAGTTGCATCAACATTTGTTTGGGAATGGGAAACCTCTACGCTGCAACGCCTGGGCTTTGCCCAGGCGTTGCGCGTATATACGTATATATATATATATATGTATCGTGCGATCGTCATTAACATTTAACCAATAATTTGATGGCAGCAACATCCAACAACATCATAGAGACGTGTCTGAAAATGTGGTTATTCGATCAACATACTATAAATATCTATAAATAGGGTTGACAGTAAAATGCACCATAAATGGGTTTGTCTTATGATAGTGTAATTACCACCCTAACATTGATGACTATATACCTGTATCATTTTCCTCTACCCTTTTCACATTTTCAAATAGCTACTTGGGGGGATACCCCAGTTTGCTGGACAAGCCCATGTCTTATCATGTTTTTGTGTAAAAAAAACACTCATTTTTTTTAACCCAAATGATTCCCATGGGTAAACACCAGGGGAAAAAAAAACAACACGCAGTGTTTGAAACCACCCAGTAGATTCATGTAGCTCCAACGACTCCGGTGCCTAGTCTTCCGCGGGGCATCAGGGACGATCTCAGTCTCGAAGAGTTCGCGCACACCCGGGAGGTCCTCATGAGCCATTGGAGCCATTGCGCCATGGCAATGGGGATTCAAAAAAAAACCAACCATTAAAATTGGTGGATTGACCGATTGACCATGAGAAAATGCTGGTTTCATCATGAATCAAAGCTGGGAATGTAAATCTCGAGTTTCTCCGCAGCTTCATGATTTCCCCACCGATGCCTAAGATCTTCGCAGTTCAAACATCTCGACATCCCGTCCCCGGAACGGTCCTTGGCGGCTCCAAAGTACTTGTAGCCACTGTGGGCTGCCAACTCGGCGCCGTAGGTTTCCACATCTCCACGTGGAGCGCTCTTGTAGTCAGCACCGCCCAAGGCTTTGATCCTGACAGCGCGACAGCTTCGATGGAGCCCAGGAACACTCTGCTTCGCACCTTGCCTAGTCCACCCCAAGATTCTTCAAACCAACATGCCTTATACCTTCCCAAGACTGCTACATTCATATATATATATATAGATATACATATTGATATATTATAGGTACATGCTAGAAACCTACCCCACGTACACAGTAATAATATGTAATAGGATACATTTGGAGGATTCCTGTTTGCCTCCTTTAAGGAACTTTAGGATGTCTAAGATCTTAAGAGTATCTAGACTGGTCCGATCACTTTTGAGTTTGGCTGCCACCATACATCATCATTGAACCACTGCGCTGCACAAACGTTGGAAAACTCCATCTTTGGCAGGGTATTTGGAACCAGTGATCCAACAACTTTCAAGATTTGCGCCTGTAAATTAGCCTCTGGTAATCTAACAGTTCGCTATGGAAAGTCACCAGGCTTTTTTCTCATGGGTGAATCATGGTGAATCATCGTCTGGCCATTTCTATGGCCCACGTGTAACCATCATTTTCACCAAAGGGTAACGCCCACCCTTCATCTTCTGCGGAGCGGCTGGTCTTCCCAGTATCCTTTCTCCCTGAGATCTTTGTTGATCTCATCGTTTAAGTCCCTGATCCGGTGCTCGCCTCAAGGCATAAGCCCGAGGACTTTGGGTATGCGGTCATCATCCCTGCCTAAGTGGACTTTTATTTCCAAGTGCAAACATGCCCAAAATCCAAGGTGGAGGAGTTAAATAGCAATCAAAGAGCAACTTGAAAAACACAAGCCCAAAATTATTCTCCCGACTACTCTTTGTCACTCTTTGCTGGGTTGTACTTATATGATATATGAGGGTTGTACTTACTGATATGATATATGTGTCAATCAGCTATAAATACACGAATGCCAAGGGGCTTTATTGAAATCACACCACTCGCCTCTCCCTACGGATTCTGTTGCTGGAAGGCTGGATATATTTATATCTCTTGGATCTCAGCAAAAGGATTTCGTAAAACAAGTGCAGCGTATTGTATGATAAAGTTGGATAAAACTTGTTATTTACATTCAGCATGCCAACAGGATCAGTAGGATGTAATTCAACAACAAACTGGTATTTTTGCTCAACATCACAGCTTACCAAGTCAGTTCACCAAATAACCCCAAATTATTTAGATGGGCAAAGTGAAGTTAGCTCACTGGCGAATAAAGTGGCATTTAACCAATTATAAACAAGTATATAAAGGGAGGTATAACCATGTATAACCCAATTATTCATCAGCTACAGAAACTCCAAACAATAAGAAAGGTTAACTCCAATCCTGAAATAATGATAACACATGGTAAATGTTTTAAATATTTTTGGAGGTTGCTATAATATAACCAACTAAGCATGGACGCCAAGGCTACACCCCAGCCATGGCCCGCACCCGCCTAATGCCGCGTTTTGGATCTCCGCGATCTTCTTAGCCACGCCGCGAATGATCTCCCCGCGCCAATGCTCGCATTCCTGGTGGCTTCTGTAGAAATGTTTGGTGCTGGGACGGTTACCTGTACAGTTGCAGTAGAGGCTGGTTTTCATGCCTTATGTTGGGATGTATTGTTGAGATGTTGAGGGGCCCCCGAATGATGAGAAACACTTTTCACCGATGCCCCCTATTTGAAAAAAAACAGAATATATAAGAATTTGGGAAATGTATTGGAAGTGTCTGAGGATGTGGGAAATGTAAGTCTGTCAAATATTGGTGAACATAGTGACACGTCAATGATTGGTACCAACAAAGCGGGACAAAAACCAGCAACATGCTAACCATCGAACATCATTGGTCCTTTCGACCACCCTTCCTTGTCTAGTAGAGGCTTCAAGGGAATCTCAAAATAATTGCCTTGGAAAAAACATGGATAGTGAATCTGCCACACAAATCCTGGCTGTCCTTGACGGTGGTCACTTCTGATGCAATCTTCGGCCTCTTCTTGGACTTGTAGGGTCCATACAGGGCAGTGTCCGGCAACGCGCCTGCCGTGCTGCAGGGTTTATTTAGTAGGGAAATGGGAAGGTACTGGGATGGAGCGTAAATGGTTCAAGAGTAGAGGCATTTATAACTACATTTGTTTAACTTGGGCCAACAGTTGAGACGTGTCAATCTAAGCCCTAGAAATGGCCGGGGACGAACCGGACACCATGTTCAACCATATTCGCACCGTTTATGGAGTATCTTCCATCAAAAGCACTAGGCAAAATGCCAAATCGACCAGAATCAGCCTTGTCACAGGATGATCCGCCCCCCATCAACCAAATTGCCCAACCCATCCCAGAAATCGCATGCAATGACCATTGACCAACTTGAAAGGGCACAGTGTCCAACATGCTCAACTTCCTCAAAATTTCTTCATGGCAGGCCTCCCATATAGGTCGACTTGCCCATGTTTTTCTGCATTTCGATGTCTCTCTTCTGCGCTGTCCATCGGTTCAGCGCCGACATCGCCTTCTCCTCATTGCGCGCCATGGCGACGACGGCGACGACCCCTGCGGCCTTTCCGCAGCACTGGGTGAGCCGGGCGTCAGGCTTCAACCCCTCCCGTTGAAGCAAAATCTGCGGTCAACTTGGCAAGCTGCGGCTGTCAAGAAACAAGCATTTCCGCAAAACATATCAAGTTTCTCAGTGCTGTTCCTATAGACTTCCCCAACATATGTATATATATAATTATATGCATGCCAACAAATCCAGAGGATTGGGCCACGTTGGGAAAAAATCAACTCATCTCCGGTCAGCGCTTAGATGTGCTTAGGCCCCCTGCTGGCTCCAGGAAGTTCCTTACTGAGGGAGTTGCGCAACAGGACCTGGGCCCAGCATCCCATCCTCCACGGAGGTTGCTGATAGGTTTCCATTGCAGTGATGGTTGTGCAGGCCGCAACCGCTGGAAAATCATCAGATGATCCGATGATGATCACCAAATTTCATCGAATTTCCCCACGAATGTACGTTGAGTCGAAAAAAGTGGTTCTCGTCCGATTCTCCTTTTAAAAAATGTTCACCTGTCTGGATCACTGTCCCAACATACCAATCATGTCAAATCACTTCCCGTGGCTCAGGCTCCCCACGGCCGATTGGCTTGTGAGTCCTGCTTGCATGAGTGGAGTATCCTTAGCTGCATCGTCTCGATGTAACCCTTGGAACCGGGTGTAGTGATGGTCGTACCACCTACTGATGTGAAACAATCTTTTTGGTGAGCTATAACGTTGTACACAATAACAGTTGCCTGACAGCTCGGTTCTTATAATCCAGTACTTCACAAGTTATATAACTCCATGGCCAATCTAAGTACGGCAACCAAACATGGCAGTGGCAAACAGCCGCCCTTCACAAGAAAAACTCACATACTGTAGTAGAAAAGGAACTTGTCAATTGCCAAATAGACGGCAAAAGGAACAAAAGAAAGAAACAAACACATTTATGAAGCATTAGTGCTACAGTACTGCTGGCGTTCTGCGTCGGTGAATGTTCAAGAAATGACCAATAGGTGGTCCCACGTGTTTTGTCTGCAGCTTCTTAATGTGTAACCGCCATTCTGTAACATATATGCCATTATCAATAACATTGACTAACATTAACTAACATGGACTAATCTTAATTGTAACAACTGACATGAACTATATATAGACATTCTAATTGACTAACATTATCCCCATATCTACCAATATATATATATATATCATTAACTATACATATATATATATATACACATATAAATATATATATATAGATACCGTAAATCCTAGTTGAGAATGGTTAACCTACTTGTCAACCACCCCGCAGCCGGATTCCAACCATGACTTCGCCAGGCAGCATCCACCAAATCGTCCATGCCGACGATCTCAGCCACCACGTCACGCACCTAGCCATAGGAAACAGGGGGAGATGGTTATTATTCCTACAAATAAGTTATAGTTATAGCAATAAAAAGTGCAATATAGGCAGCTTTATTGCTACGAACCCCATTAAACATAATGACATTGTATGGATGTTTCCTTCAAGTCATGGGGATACCCCAAATCAAGTCAATAAATCATTTTGGTACTGAAAGACATGCTATTGGGGATCCCCAATTAAAAGACATCCAAACAGCGTGGTGATGTTTCATGGATGAGGTTGAATAAACATGTCTATCTCTCTCTTGAGGTTTCTAGCGGCGCAACCTACCTAAGCTGCTACATGCTGCTACCTATGTAATCAACCTATCTATATACCTATCTACCTACCTACCTACCCACCCACCTTCCTATATGTTTATCTACTGTTTCTCCCCCTGCAGTATCCATCCATGTTATGCCTATCTACACATACCTTTAGAATTTAGAACCAGCAATTGGGAATCTAGGGGACCAAAGGCAAACAAATCTCTCCCAACATATATACTCTGGTGAAAAAAGTTCCCCTCCAAACCCCTGGTTCGCCCACACCCAAATAACACTTCCAAATAATATCATATACTTGTCACCAGACGATGAATGAAAACACTGGCTCTACGCAGCGATTTTGACTTTAGGTTTTCAGGATTTAGGGTCTTAATTTAGGGGTTTAGGTTTTAGGGTTTTGGGGTTTGTTGTTTTGCAAAGTAAACAACTTTAACCTTACGCCCAGAAAGGATATACTGGATTCGCTGCGGGCAAACCAAAGGTTTGCAGCGAACAAGTTTTCATAGCAGTTTTATATTGTTTTTTATGTTTCAACTTTACGATGATTGCAAGGGGGTTGAGGTACATTTTAAACAAATTGGAAACCACTCACGAAAGCACCCCAGCGCCTGTTTCTTGAGTTCATCTGGGTTGGGACCTGAGCAGGAGCTGATCCGTCGACTCAGCTGCTGAAGGATTTCAGTGTTCTGTCTTTTTGGGGGGTTGCTGCATCCGTTGCCCTCCAGTCATCAAACGTGGTAATGGAAAATTCAACACCAGGTACCTTGATGATTTTTCCCGCCTGATCGAGCCTGGGCCACCTGAGAGGCAATGGCCAAGCGCTGGAGCTGTTGTTTCAAAGAAATTTTCTGTGTTCCTGTCCTTCCCTTGAATATCTTGAATATGTCTGAATTTATCTACTGTACCTCCAGCTACCTCTATCTACCTCTGTTATCCTCTGTTATCCTCTGTTCATTCAGAAAACATGGCAAAATTAAACATGGGTAACCACCATTGATTCAATTGATGCCCTGTTTCCCCTGTCAAACCTTGAAAAGTCCCGTGCCTGCCGTCCTGCCGAAGGGTCTTCCACCCATTCCTCCACCTGTGTCGGGCTGTCGGGTCGAACTTAAATATGTCCATGACTTCCATTACCTACTGATCCATCATTCTAACTTAACTATGTAACTATGGTTTATGGCAATGGTTGTAGATATGTGTAGATATGATATAATATCTATACTGTACTCACTCCATAAACTCTGTACTTTACATACGGTATAAACCAACAAATCAAGCGCCCACATTTCAATCACTATCGGAGACCATATGCATATGTAAAAACATCCAAAGATATAAAGACACAAAACACACATACACATCTCTCATCATCTCTCCGTGTGTTTGTTGCTGTGTGTGTGCGTGTGTTTGTTTTTTTTAGGTAAGGCATGTTGCAGCGACCATAAACCTCTCAGGGACATTGGGCGAACCTCTTCTTCCTCTCCACCGGCGGACTCCACGAAGAAAGCTGATAAGTCCGAAATCCTTGCAGGAAAGGCTATATTTACAACTTGCTTCACAAGCACATCAAAATTGTAGGTGTACCATGATGTACCAGTGATGTAAACTTATCTATCGAGGTGATCCCTTTCTGCGGACATGTGACATGATGTTGCATGCAAATGGTGCTTGAAATCCATGTACTGCAAAGATGTGAATTGAAAAGTGCTTCAAGAAAGTATAGTTTGAAAGGGCATCTTGACCCAATGACCACAAGAAAACACAGAATTTGAAAGGGGAGATGCATCAAACTCCAAAACATGATACTCTGAGGCCAGAACGATGGGTAATCGAACATGAGGGTGAAAGGAAGGCCTCAGCCCAGTAGATCAAGTTGTCTGGGGAAGCCATTGTGGTTCCCAAAGAATTTTCTTTATGTAAATGTCCCTTCAAACAACAACCAACCTGGGACCCAACATGCTTGGGGGAAATTTAAGATGCTAGCTGCTAGGAGAAGCATAGGTGACAGCTCTGCACAGCCGACATGGGTCATGGGGCATGCCGTGCCAATCATTCATGTAGCACATTGCCAGTGATAAATGGCATAAAGAAACAGAAGTGGCTAAAGTGGTGGTTTAATTACACTTCAAAGTGGTATGATTTTTCGACAGCCACAATTGGCCACATCTTAATCCAGGGCTCCACACTTGATCCAGGAATCCCGGTAGACAAGGCATTCCGCAGAAGCACCTCAGGAGAAAAGGACATGAGACCGTGGCAAACATGGCCCATGTCCTCAAATTCCACGGGTTGATTTTCAATACCCTCTGGTAATTTAACATAGCTATTGGAAATTGCCATTTATAGTTGATTTAGCTATGAAAAAATGGTGATTGTCCATAGTTATGTTAGTTTACCAGAGGGTAGTTTTGGGATCTTTGTTTGATGTACAATAAATGTGACCTCCACAAATCACGCCAACTCAGAGATTTTGGGTCTGAACAAATATTGTCAAACCGAAAAAATGAGTAGCGGACCAAATTACTTACTACGACATGGCCAAAGGGGGTGGTCCCCTATCGGTTGTGAAGGTTTCACACCAAATTTGAACATCCCAAGTCCCAAGTCCACTCCCTACTACTGTAGTCTTCCGCTAATTTTGTCGGTTTCTCATATAGACGTTCCAATCACTTTGCCATGTTTCTTGGTTCATTCCTCACTAGTGACACCCCTAAATTTATCATGGAACCTAACGAATGGTGTCTGCAAAATGATTTTCCTGTTGAATATGTTTATATAATATATATATATATAATGTATAGCCATTGATAGCATTGTTGCTAAATTTCTGCCAATATCCTCATCAAAGGCCAAACCTCCCAAGGCTCAAACAGCAGACTGACTGGTCAAGCCAGACTGCATCAGGGGCGTGTCCTTACTGTGACCGCTGTGCCAAAAAAGCGCAGCATAGATGGACCAACTGACAAGGACTTGGCCACCTGAGACCTATCTGCGGGTGCTTTCTCAAAACACAAAACTACAATGCCCGAAGCTCTCAAAATTCGCAACACTTGCTTTAAGCAATAAACAACATATTGGTAGTTTGTTTTTTCCTCTCACACTCTCTCTCTCTCTCTCCAGTGCCAGGTTTGCAGGCCTTCATAGCCCCAGGTTTGCCAGGCACATGGGACCAAAAGCTGAGGAACCAGCGTCCTGCAGGGCATCCATGCCCACAATCTCAGACACCACATTTCGCACCTGCAATCACTGCAATGCAAACTTACGGGTATCCATGAAGTTCTCTCTGTAGTTTTAAGGTACAGTTTATGAGGTCGTTTATCCACTGGTAGACTTGGTAGTTCATCCGGCCTAACTACGGGCACACTTCGCCAGTCAAGCGAGCCATCGTCTGGTTCGCTGAAGCCTCTATGTTTGTCCCGGAATCGCCGTTGTTTCAAATAAACAATTAGAATACGGTCGTCTGAAAATACGGCGTCCAAAACCCCTGCGATCTCCGGTGAATTTTTAAAATACCCTCACATGGGGCATACCCCCTAGACACATCCACGTCCATTTCTCAGTGTTTGGATCCCTGATTCCTAGTTGCTGATTAAAACCGCCATTTGTGAATGGCTAAAGCACCACTTGGCGCAACCTGCAAACGCGAAACCCCACCTTCTGTCGCAAGGCGTCGGCATTGACGCCTCAGAATTTTGAAACAAAGCAGCAACCAAAACAAAGCCAACGAGGTCAATGAACCAATATCTAATTATTCTTAGGACTGTGATCATGATTAAGTACAATCATCTTAAAAGAAAAAATACCTCAACCGTGATTTACGTTGGCCTTATCATAGTATGAAAATGAGTCAAAACGGCCCAATTGATCATCATTGACTCATCAGAATCATCAAGATAACATGGATCCATGGCAGAGATCCATGGGTCCAGTGGCACAAATATTCCCCAGACTGGGTGACTGAATCTTGCGAGGATTCGCTTACGATGGGTCGATGGGTCCAGAAATTCTCGAAGTGTTGGATCTTCCATTGGGAAAACAACTTAAATGACCTTCAGCAATCCCAGGAATATATATATAATAAATATAAATAAATAAATAAAGGAATGAATAAACATATATATCATCCAAGTCAGGTTGGCAAACGCATTTCCAACAGAAGTGATCAATTTGATCTCAGGGCCTATGTTGCTTGGGGGGTTGGTAACTGTGACAGTGGATCTTGCTACAGCCCGCACTTTAGCGCACTTTTACCAATCATCTCCGTCTCACTCACCCTTCTGAGGCTTTCTCTACTCTTCTTCTTTCGCACCAGCCGCATCTGCAGCGTGACAGCTGGGGAGATCAGTGCAATTATGAACACAAAAATCATGCATTTTTTTTGATAGTCATTGACTTGGCAATATGTTTCCATCATTTTCCATCCATCTCCGCATCAAGATTGCTGGCACTTCTTCAAACTGTGGCGGGAGCATAGCTCTCAACAGTCCTCCTGTTTCTGCAGTAATTATGTTTTTGTCTTTTGATCAAGTGATTCAGTGACCACAAATTGTGTTCAATGACATGTTTCAAGGCTGGACCGCGCCCACTAGAGCTTGATGCCCAGTGTTTTGGATTATCAGTCATCGCTTTGTCGCTACGGCGACCGTTTGCAAACCCCAAACGAACCACTAGCGTTCATCCGGGAAGTACATCAGCCTTGTGTGGGCGCACTCTGTCAAGACATTGGCTCCGGACTATATGTGCAAAGATATATATATATATATAAAATATATATATATAACATTAAATTATAGGTACCAAACGTGATTTAGATCTGCGAAGCTTGTGGTTTCCCCAAGGCTTGTAGAAAACCCGGTCGGCAGCCCCGCCGAATCTCCATCTCCGCGGCCCCGCGCCTTGCCAGTGGTAGATACTGCGCTGACCGGATTGTCAATGGCATCCAGTGTGGCCTTGGCTCGTCCCAGTAAATCCACCGGCAAAATCAGATGGTTTCTTCAATGGGAATTTCAAGATCTTATAAAATGTGGGTACTGTATGGTACCGTACCATATAAGGCTATATTTTCTGGGGATATTCCTGAAATGGCCATTGATTTCGGGCTTCATGACATGACACTATCGCGATGGCCATCGGTCCGGTAGCTCCGATAACTCCGATAGGCAGCGGCCGAAGAAACCATGTGGCACAGCAACAAACGCCAATCAACGCATTGGATGTCTATATGTGTCTATATGATTTAAAATTCGACCACTTCAACTAATACTATTGTGACAAGATTTGAGGACATATGTTTACACATGTGTGTACATATGCATAATCATGCATAATCCAAATGCCAATACATAGGCTCTCATTCTCTTGCAAGTCGGCCCTATGTGCTTGTGAAATACCTTCATCTTTGGTGACTGAATGATCCCTAAAAATCCCTTGGAAATTCATATCCGTTGACAGTGTGAAATGAAGCACCATGTCAAATAATGTTGGATATACGGATACAGCAAACAGATGTAAACAGGAGGGAACCAGTAATCATCTAAGTGTCAACCATCGTGTCACCTCAAGTAATTTAGGATAAACATGGATTAATGATGAGCAATGGGATTTTCCATTATAAATACATGCAGTAGTAATAATAAATTATATAAACAAACCATTTTTTGGGGGGGGGTACCCCCACTTTAGGAAACCTTCCATTGTACAGGCAACGAAACAGGACCGGAGCCGACATCCGGGATCCCCTGACCTTGGCCAAGTCTTGTCCAACGTAGTCCTTGACCTCCTCGGCTGAGAAACCAGGATGAAATACCCTCTGGTAATTTAACGTAGCTATTGAACATGGCCCATTGAAATAGTGGATTTTCCCATTAAAAATGGTGGATCTTTCCATAGTTATGTTAGTTTACCAGAGGGTAATGAAACCATCGTAAAATCGGTGGCTTACCCTCTGGTAAACGTTTACATAACTATGGAAAGATCCACCATGCTATTAATGGGAAAATCCACGATAAATGGCCATTTTCAATAGCTATGTTAAATTACCAGAGGGTACCCCTGTCCTCAACAAAAATCCACCAAAATCATCTCCCTTCATCATGATTCATCCTTCTCTGGGATTGATTTTTCCATGGCGAACTAACCACGCCTCGAAGAGGTACAAGGCATTGCCTGAGCGTGGCATCCGGCGGATCTTCTCCCGGGACTTCCCGCGACCACAACGGGACCTCGTGAATCATCCCCATAGCTGGCGGAACAGTAATGAAATGTCAGGTTAATGAAATATAATTTATTGTACCTCTGGTAAACGTTTACATAATTATGGAAAGATCCACCATGCTATTAATGGGTAAATCATGGTAAATCAACTATTTTGACTGGGCCATTTTCAATAGCTATGTGTGTTTACCAGAGGGGTATAATATACCCAAATACATTGTTGTGATTCTAAGGTGACACTGTTGCAACAAGTGATAATGTGGTGAAAGTCTTTGAGACTTCACACCTTCCACCATGGACAAATTTGATGCGTCTTGATGATGCCTAGCCGCTAAGCCATTCCTATCCACTGTGACATGGGCGGTGGACCTGATTTGAATCAAATAATCATCTCTGCCAAATAGAAATGGCTATACAGTGTTTTTATATATATAATCACACATATATATAATATGCATGAATGAACATCAAACATAACATTATAAATATGTATGTATATATAATTGTATGTATTATACATGTACTCGGGAAAATGATGTAGCAGTTAGTCTTTTTTGATTTCCGTTATCTGGTCTGTTGACAAGAAGGTACCAACTGATTGACCACCAATATGCAGCCATAGTTGGATGATGCTGGAAGTTAGCAAATGGTATCTAAATGCATTCATGATAATAGCTTATCCAGCCACTTCTTATCTTCTTTTGCCAGGCCAAACCAATCCCTGTTTCCTTTGCATGCGTCCCAAAAAAATATACCATCCAAATGTATGGCAAATCATCCACATGATTATAACCACTCAAATAACAATCTGGCCACTTGTCATATTCCCCAATCATAACATACAGTCGATTGCTCGATTCTTACGGCAACCAACATTATAATATATTAAAATAATCAAGAAAATGGTCACAGTTCACCATTTCGAGATAATTTCCTTGGAACAAAAAAACATGAAATTCCACATCTGTTTGTGTGTTGACCCCCAGGCCATGATTCCCCAAACCAGCCATGTCCCGGTCGCCTGCAGCTTCTTTGGCCGCCTGCATCTTGCCCAAGGTGATGCACCTCGATCCAAAGAACAGAACCCTCAAATGAGCTGTAAATACAGTATATGATACGGTACAGGATGGGGCCCCCAAGATAGCTAAGTTGAGATATAAGTGGCTTAACTATGCTTAACTATGGTTTATGGCAAATATGACTTTAGTTAATGGTTGTTATAAACCAACTTATAACTGGGGGACACCATCATGTATGAATATTTGTGGGTTTCTCAAACTGGGGGATCCAAGTTACCATCTTTGTTTCAAAACTAAGTCATGGTCTACTGTAATGACTTGGATGATTTGGGGGTACCATCATTTTAGGAAACCGCCATTTGGAGGATTTATAAAAAATATAGGTGAGTGCACGTTGCTTTTTAAACATATTGCAGTAACACTGAACTATACAAAGTTTCCAAACATGAATATACGTATACTTCTTACGTGTAATCAATAATCCTATCCAGTGTTCATAATTAACACCCCTAGATTTTGTGGAAGCACACAAAATCTGGACCATGGAATGGGGGTTTTAAATACGCACGCGGATGAGGATTTTGGAGGATTAGGGATGATCGTTGCTTATATTTGTGCCGCACGAGTCAGACTGTGCATCAAATGAATACCTTGGGTTTACCCTCTGGTGAACTTACAAAAAGCAATGGAAAATGGCCATTGAAATAGTGGATTTTCCCATGAAAAATGGTGATTTTCCATTGCTATGTTAGTTCACCAGAGGGTAAGAAGAAATGATCAAGTGTGGTTCATAAGTCAGCAGTCAGACTGTGCACTGAGACTCTCGCACTGGACACAAGCTTTGAACTAGAAGGAAACACATGGGTGTGACTGAAACTGGAGCATACCCCCATTCATGGCAATTCCAATATATTTCACTCACAATATCTCACAATGATAAACCAAGATAAGCCCTGATAAACCATGATAAGCCATGATAAGCAATGATAAACCATGATAAACCATTGATAAGCCATGAAAAATGAGAAGGGTTTTCCCATGGTTTTCTCTTCCCTCAATTTTCAGCAAGCGACGAGTTCGCCGTCAAGACCAGAGCGTTGGCCTCGGTAAAAAGTCAGGCGCTTTCTATGACCTTCCCAGGTACCATGAATCCGAAGCATATGATAATCGCATGCTAATCATAAGCGTATCCGACAGAAATCATATGCTAATAATATGCTAAACATATCCTAATTCTTTGCTAATCATATGCTAATCATCTTATGTTTCCTTGGATGCTCGTAATTGTCATTCAGAAATGTGGATGATGGAGGTTGGACACTCGAAGTCCAAATATTGATGCGGACCATACCGGCAGTTGCTTGGGTGCCACGCTTGACTCAAGGGCTGCCCTTTGGCCAAACTCACAGCGGCTTTTGCCGCCGAACGTGCAGCCTGCCGCTGTGGAACCGCAACAGATGAATTTGGAAGAGGACTTAAAGGACTTTGCACTAGCATCACGCCCCCCAAAAAAGGAACAGAACCATTTGCCCCTTGATTGAATTTTGGTACTTGGTTGTTGCTGTTCTATACAGTCTCTTATCGAGGGTTGCTTTGCTTTCTCTAGGAATGACGCTTTTTGGATTCCTTTGTTACCCATTTGGGGGGAAAGAGAAAGGAAGGGACATCAACAATCAGCACATGCATAGAATCAACGAGAATGGCTACGACCAATGGACCAATGTTTCTGGCAGATTCTCCAGAAGCAAACCAGCCAACTCCACATTTTTCTGTCGCAAATCATGGTGAAATCATGGTGAATTCGCGGCCCCATGGAACGACCAGCAGCCCAGCAGCGCACCTGCTTCTCCCCCACCAGGAACTGTGTCTGCGACAAGGCGCACAAGGCTGAGATCACCAGGTCCGACCTGGCCGATGCGATGCCAAGTGTCCGACTTGTGGTTTCGACTTATGTAAATATATAATAAAATTAACATATGTTATATATATATACATATATGTATATGTGTGTGGTATAGTATAGTATACATATGTATACATATACCTATATAAGCCTATATATATAATTATATATATACACGTATATTTTTTAGACATATGTATGTATGGAGAAGGTGGTAGAAAATGTATCTTATGAAACCTTCTCAATTGTATCAAACACTAGAACAAGTGGTATATTGTGCATAGATCCTTAAAATGTTCTTCAGCTACGAAGAGAATGGAAATTGGAGGCTTGTTTTATTGGCCATGTGATTGAGATGGATTTCTATCTGATGAAACAGGTCATTCAATAGGGGCTTATCATGCACCAGTATTATGCAATATTCAAGGATATCACCAAAGAACATGTGGCAAACATGGCAAGGTGTTCTGAACCAAAAAGTGGGATACAATAACATCCATTCGTTGCTGCTTCAACTCACTAAATTGCGAATCTTATCTACCACGATCTTTTTCGAAGAGAGACAAAATCATAAACCCTAAACCCTAAATCCTTAGAAAGCTCGAGGTTTCAACCAATAAAAACACATCAAAATTGCAGGTTCACAGAGATGCGATGGAGATTTTAAATGAGTGAAATGATTCGAAACCACTCCATTACTACCCTAAAACTTTCCTTCCTGACGTAGATGTCAACACTGGAACCAGCCCAATGATATCTGATAATTTGGCCCCGCTTCATGTCCACTTAAATATTATATATATGTATATACCATTCCAACATGTTATATGAGTCTGTCTAAACTGAGGGAGAATCATGATCAACCATACCATTTTGCAGCATCTTCAAACAAACCCATGTAACATCGCTCCACAAACCTCTGTTGACGACGTGCAAGAGCAACTGCCTTTTTGGCTGCCTGGCACAGGGTCCGCTGGTGACCATTGATGCTAATGTCTTCACCCACTATTTGCAGAACCCATGAGACTTGAAACTGAACCCGACTCAATCAGCATTAAAGCAGTCCTAGACTCCTAGTCCTGCAATTTTTGGTTTCATCCCCCCTGCATTGGCCAATTTTTGGAACCACCAGCCAACATGATTTCAGTGATCTACAAATAAATTACCACTGAACAATTTGTGGGCAATACATATAATACAACATAATTATACGTGTATGTATATATATATATACCTCTCTCTCTCTCTCTCTCTCTCCCTCAATCGCCATATCCAGGAGTCTAGCCTTTGCATCATATGTATAATTATGTATACATATATATATACATACTTATTTCTACAAGTATCATCAAATATGAACGTATATGATATATAAATAAAGGAAAACACCTTGGGATCGAAAAGGAATGCTTATAACATCTTATAAATATATCTCACTATGGTCATTCCTATCCCTCATTTATAGCCGGTCCTTGGCTGCGGAGTTGCCGAGATCTCTGAAGGTGTCAGTGCCAGGTGCTGCGGAGGACACTTCCAGGAGACCCATCTGCGCCTGTGAAACCACCAGTGAAATGATGGGGAAAACATGGGAAACGTAGGGACATTCTTATGCCTTTTTCAGGATAAGGAGATTCCTTTGGTAACACCCATGCCCTCTTTGAAACAAGCCTCTGTACTGTAATGATTTCAAGATCATGTCATACTATTTCAAGCCACGAGTCCCACCTCGCTCCAAATTGAGCTTGGCCACTAGTGAGAAAAATCGCTGAAAGAGGTGTGAAAATAAAGCACATGGGCACGACCTACACCCGAAAAACATATAACAACATAACATACATAACATGGAATTTGGCAAAGCTGTCACAATTTCCATCAAATCAAAGATTGTCCAAGGCCATTTCCTCCATTTCCACATTACAGTGGGTCCAACAGAGGGTCGATCTCCATCTCAAGATATTTAGGGTCATCCCAGGAATCACCGGCATCAATGGATGCTGCACCTGAGCGAAACTGATTTGGAGGCCTTGGTCAGGCCATGTTTGGTCAACATGTTCAACCCTGGGCCTTGGAAGTTGATGAAAGCAGGGATTGGATCAACATTTGAGCAACTAGCACCAAGGTATGAGTCTCTCAAAAATAACGAAACACATCAAAACAAAACGACACAAGTAATATATATATATATATATGTATAAAAATAAATATATATATATATATGCATCAAGTTTTAATGAATATATCATGATAAACGGATATGCAAATGATATCCAACACAAACACTGCAAATGAACTGTCAAATAGTGCCAATTAGCAGCTGCCCATGAGAAAAGATTGCTGAGACTGATGCCTGGGAGCTGGTTTTTTAACCTGGAACAGAAGATTTCCCACTGGTATGTAACATAGTTATGAAAAATAACTATCATTCAATAAGTAAATCATCTATCAATTGTCCATATTTCCATAGCTGTGTTAGTTTACTGGAGGGCAGCTGCCTAGTTCCGAAAAAAAAAACTCGGATGATCATCTCTTTGGCCCTCGGACTTGCTTCTGTGACATTGTCCCCCAGCACTTCCGCCAAGGACAACGCCTCGGCAACTCGGCAAGCGCCCGGACAACCCGGAAAAGCCACAGAACTGGCACTGGAAAATCACAAGGGCCAAATAGAAACCTGGTGTAGTTCTGGCTGGTTGTTCTTGCCTAGCTATTATGATATGATTCTACATTGCCTCGTCAAATAAATAAGTGCATACTAATCCATTTGAGATTTATAGATCAGGTTCAACACCCCCCTCATACTGACTGTAAGTTCAACAATCCAGTGCTTGTTATTGGATCGGTTAAGGCAATTCATTGAAACAAAATATTTTACAGGCAATGATGAAATCATACAACATACAGGTTTCAAGAAAATTGCATTCCACTCATCCAATTGTTTTTGAATTCAGCTGTTTCCAAACTAATCCACTAATGCCAGGATACTAACGACGACGCAAAGGAAACGGTGGAATATATTGGATCATTTGTTTCGTTCGGCAAACATTGGGAGTACAACCATTTATCGCTAGCCTGGCTACCACCCCATTTCAGTATGATTAAACCATGTTAAGCCACCATTCTTGACGGTTGTTTTGTGTTGTTTTTTCATGTTTTTTCCTTGACTGCGTCCCTTTTCAAACAAGTTAGTTGTTGTTCCTCCATTAGCTAAGAGTAAAGTTACTATCTTTTATACACATATTTTCATCCTTAGAAGTAGGCGATAGTAGGCGGAAGGCACTTCGCAAGGTTGACACCTCATGTTCAATGGTTGAATCCCTATAAATCGACAATTCTCGACGATTAAACCATGTTAAACCCTCAGTGTTGAGGGTAGCCCAACCCTGTGCGGCCCCCGACTTTCTCCAACGCTTGGGACATCTCAGAGTAGCGCATGGCCCGCGCATGCACCTAAGGCTCACATCATTTCCTATTTGAGTCAAAATAAAACTGTTTGGTGGTTTCAACCCCGTTGAAACATATTAGTCAGTTGGGATGATTATTCCCAATATATAATGACAAATGTTCCAAAGCACCAACCGGAAAAAGTCGGGTGGAGACGTGAAAATGTGGTTGGGGGTCGTCTTGGGCCCCTGTCAACCTCCATGATCAAACAAAGTCCGCCAGCGGAAACTGAGGTTTTCCACGTCCGCGGTGATTTGAAGGGCTGACAGTTCGCCCATCCTTGGGAAGTCGAATGGCGGAGATTTTTCTTAATCATTTAATATGAGAAAAAACGGATAATGAGAAAGGACATGATATTTTGAAATTGTGGCCTGTCATTGATGAACAACAACAACAACAACACCAACAACAACAGCTGGAAGCCTAAAGGGCGCGCATTCTTTTCCACCATGCAGTCATTCGCTTGGCGATCAGGACTCTTTGGCCCAGCTGGATATTGACCTTGAGCTTCCTCAGCGCAGGCGATTGCAGTCATGAAACTTGGACCTTAAAAATCTCAGTGGACAAATGTGTACAGCTTCACCCCCTTGACAGGTCAAGATAGGTCAAGTAGACTCCCATTTGGTCACAAACTCCAGAATTGCTGTAGCCGCTTTGTTGGCCTCAGCTTGGTGTCTGGAAAAAAAATATGGCCGAACTCGCATGCATTGCTGCCCCATAACAAGCAAGACTTTGTTTTGGATCTGCTGAAGCATCAAGGTATACATATGCTTGAGAACGCCAAATGTAGCTATTGAACAACCCCTTTGCAATAAATACAAGTAAGTTGGCTTGAATTACTTGTTTTGAAATTTCCTGAACAAACAACGCAAAGCTGTAAACAATGGAGAAAGCCAAGACCGAACTGCAACCGATTAAGAAAAAACCCAATCTAGCTCCTATAAAAGATAAACTGCTAATAACTTAACTCAAGACTTAAGCAAGCCCATTCTTGCTGGTGCAGCTATTCACAGTCTTGCTTGTGAAGTTACCATGTTGTTGTTGATGATTTTTCCATCTTTGAAAGGACTTGTGGAAACTTCTATGTATTCAAATTTGGTGAAACAATGTATGCTGTCCTGTAAATGTTCCCCTTCAAGCAGTTCATTGACAGCTTCTGCGTACTCAACAGCCACTGCCCATAGCGGATGGCTGACCGTCTTGGAGCTTCTGAGTAGGTGGTCGCCGCCTGCCGTGGCCCATCCCCCAAGATCCCCAGAAAGGGAGGATTCTCCCTAGAAAATACGTTGTTTTTTTTTTGCATGAGCCAAGTAATTAATCACCACGAGTTCAAACACAAGTTGGATGACCTGGGGTCAAACTTTTTCAGAAACACTCAGTTGGTACCCTGGTGATCCCTAGTGGCCCTAGTTCACAACTGCCGCAGCCGCCAACCCACCGCCTTTAATAAGAACCATCTCCTTGGGTTCGGAAGCCGCGCGAAACAACTCCTCACCATTCCTGAGGATTTCATGGGACGACCGTGTGGCAGCCAGTTGTTTTTGTTGGTGTACATCCCGTAGCGATATATCGATATACATATATATATATATTACTTGTATGTATATATATATATATATACACGTAATATATATATATATATATACACACCTAAATCCATATAGACCCAATGGTTAAGCCACAAACTAACTTAGCTATAGGGCACCATCTTGGCGGTCAAGTTTGAAAACGTTTCAAACATGGGTCCAAATCCCACGTCGAAACAAGTCTATGTCGCGTCACTATTCCTGACTTGGGCAAGTGTCAGCGCCTGGGTTCAGTATAGCAACTCCGCATGCCAGAGAAATGCCATGACATATCATGACATATCAATGGGTATGGAACCCACCTAATCCTAGAACCATAAATCCCATCCCTGTATTCCCTGTCGTTTACAATAAGGTCCAATTTAGCGTGTGACTTGGACAAAAATGAGCTATTGATAATTAGCTGATATCATCTGATCTCCAGACATATTCATAAGCAAACTACACAGCATACCACTTCAATCTGCATATTTCTCCCCACTGCGTCCGCACCGTAGCAGCGAGATCCACCAAGCGTCTCCAACGGCACGCTGCGATCGCGGTCCCCATGGAGGATCAACAGGGGGGTTCCAGTGGTTTTTGCAGCCCTTGCCACGTTCAAGGTCAGGAAATCTTCACCTAAATTCTCCATGATTCAGGGATAAAAAAGGTCAAAGGATGTCAAAGGTCCATGGAGTTCACCAAAAATGAAGGAAACAAACACTTCTTTTTGTCTCAGAGTATCTATATGCGTTGTCAAATATGTTTTTCAACCGTCCGTTTTGGGGTAACAAAAAAAATGAGCCACAACCACAAGTCAAACTTTAAGAAAGAAATAAATGAGCCATCTGGCTGAATCTTTCCAAGCTAGGCAACCTAAACTCAAAATGAAAGGGGTCGTTCAAAACTTCAAATACCTGTGAGCAAATTGACTTATCCAATCTTGGTCACGCGCCCAAGGGCATCCAAATGTTGATGCCAATTTTCATCCTTCTGGCTGAATTTTAATAATTCATAAATCTGAAGAGCTTGGCCATTTTGGGATACTTGCCCCAATCCTCATCCTTTATTCCCGTGATGTCCCAGTGAGGTTGTTGTAATTCACCTATGTCCATTCCAGATCCCATTCATCTCTCATTGATACCCGTGATATCCCATGAATTATATATACTCTGTCTATAATATATATATATGCCTTCGATTTAAATAGTTTTTTTCGGTATAGTAACCCGTTGGAAACCTGGAAAAACATGGGGACAATATCATCCATACCGAATCCATACCGTTTGCGCCGGGCCACGGTAGGCGGCCGACAGTGGAATGGCACACTTTATCCAAGGCTCCTGGCAACCGGAACCCGGCATTCGCAAGTGGTTTACAACCCTTGTATTACTGGGGTGTATATATATATACATACACACATTGTGGTTTCCCATATTGGTTGAAATATATGGTTCCAAACTATGGGTATAATATAGAAATATAGTTGTTACCCACTTAGTAGCATGAATTCACCTGGGACACTTCTCTGACTGTCACGGACAGCAGAAAATGACAATTGGTACAGCCACGCGAGTTTCTGCATTCTGGATTTTGAGGTGCTACTTTCATATATGCGTATATATATATACGGTGTGTGTATATATATATATATCATGTGTTTGTATGCTGATTTCACATCAATCAAGTTCGTGCTAATTACTGTCCATCTTCAGGCACTACCCTCCTGCAAATGAATATACAGTAATTAACTATGGAACATGGCCCATCTATTTCGATGCCTTACCTATCATACCCTCCGGAAATCAAAGGCGGCAATAGAAAATCCGCCATTTGTCATTCGTAGTTGATTTTCCTACTAAAACTGCCATTTATAAGGGATATTCCATTGCCACGTTACCATGTTTGACTGTAGCCTATAGCTATGTTGAATTACCACAAGTTCTCCATCTCACCCAAGCTCTGGCACCTCTGCCGCCTCAGGGACTTCTGCAATCACTGCATCGGGCGGGTTGGAACTGGAGCCCGGGGGTAACCAGAACTCCTTGAAGCAAAAGCCTCGCGAGGCCATTGGATGACCCGGACACGTTGCGGGCCCCCGGTGCTCAGCTCTACGGCACATGTGTGGAGATTGGGTCATTCTTTGGGAATATGAACATATTCTAAGAGTTCACCATCCTGATACCTTCTAAATTCCCATCATTCCAGTGACGTCGCACCAATTCAGGGCCTTGGGAATCAAATGATGCCAACTGCTCTTTATCGAAGTCGTAGTGCAAGCCCTTCCTTTACGAACAGCCGTTGGAGAGTGGGCTGCGCATGGTTGGTTGTACAAAATCATGTGAACATGATCCAACCATAGTTTCATGTGTAAACAGAACAACAATTATCCGACCTACATGATACATTCACACACATATTTATATTATTCATTATTAATCTATAAATATATCTTATAATATATCTATATATATATGTATATAACATACTAAATTAACTCTGTATATATATATATATTAATACTGATCTATAGATGTAAATATAAAGATGTTGTAAAAACAAAAAACAATCATGATCGATGTCATCATCCACATAGCTACATTCTCCATCACTATCCGAGGCGTCCAAAACACGCGGCACGACCGACACGACCGACGTTTGACGCCCCGCTGCGTCCGAAAGACTCCACATCCAGAAGCCCTGCGATGGCCGTCAGGGTCACCTTGGGCAGCTGTTGCTCTCGTAGCCTTGCTGTCGAGAGACATCCCCCAGCATGGGTTAGTAAGGGATCAAAGGCCACATTACATAAATATCTATCATAATATAAAACATATGAATATATATATATATAGATAGATAGGCTATAATATATATAAAATATATTACATATATAGGCTATATAGATCTATATAGGGGATGTTTAAGGGTGTTGAATGTTCGGATGAAATTGGGTCTTGCTACAAGCCGGGCTGTCAGCATCTGAAGGCCCAAGGACTACGCGCCCTAAAAACACCTGATTTGGAGGTGGATGTATTTATGAAAACACAAAAAAACATTGGGTATGGTTCGCAATGACCCAGAAACTCTGACATTGCGATAATCTATCTATGACTATTATAGGTTGACCACATCATTTTGAGTGGCCAAATGGCCACATGACCCACACAAACATCAAATCTTAAATTATCTCAAACCTCAAATGACAAACAAACATGGTTACCCTACCCAGAGTGGCCCGGTCTTCTGCAAATTTCCAATACCCTCTGATCTCTGGAAATCAAACATGGCAATGGACAATCCAGTATTTCTAGATTTTTGAACCTCCATTAAAAAAGGGCATTTCCAGCCAGCCATGTTTATCATCTTTGATTACCAAAGGGTATACTTGTTGGTCGAGGAACCTGAACAACCTTACAACCGCACATGCGCTGCCAAAGAGCAAAGTGGCAATGATGGCACCTGTGGATATCCCTACCACATGCACTGGCACATCGTTGATGGACCTCAAGTACTCGATCATGCACAGAGAATCCTGCACCTGGCAGATTGAGACTCGGCGTCCAGTGGGTGAGTAAACTCTGGACACATGGCTATCTTGAAATGCGCACACCCGATTTCTGCAACTTCCAGATCCACAATTCAATTTTTGCAGGATCAGTTTTGACCTGTCCTTGCCAATGTATCTGTCTATAGCTGGTTGGTCTGGGGTCTTTATATATTGAAAATTCACATCTCAGCAATTGAAAAGGGCCCCTCACACAATCACGGAACCCCCATCTACTATTGTAAGTAGGTTTACCTCATTTCACCGGTCTCTAAGTCTGTGCCCTGCAGTAATTAGTATAGATAGAGATGGGAAACGAGCAATGAATGTAGATTGTTTCCAAATCGGAAACCAATCGGTTTCCACATTGATTCGTTGACTTCCCAGAAAGTAATCCAACATATTTGCCTATGGGTCTCATCCCCATCAGAAACGATATACCCTCAGTCACTAACCTAGCTTCGGGTTATCCCGGATTCACATGGATTAGAATCAGTTACTCAGCCTAGTTGCCCTAACCAACTGATCCTTTCCCCCTAATACTAGACACCCTCCCCAAAAATGGTTTAACAGGGAATTTATGAGCGTACACATATTTGGGGGAATGGTTGTATTTATATAATATGAAGGGATGGTATTATATTTCCTTCTTTGGGATGATAATCTGGATGTGATGAAACCATGAAACATGGTTTAACCATGTTTAACCCATCAATAAAGGTACATGGTTTAACCATAAAAAATGATGGCTTAGCCAAAAATAGGGATCCTGAGGGCCCGATCCTGAAAGTATCCAATGCCTCTTGGCTCACGGTCTTCTGGTAGAAACTGAGGCCCTCTGATCCTGCGAACAGGGCTGGGATTTGAGTAAACCCACAGGCATCGGGGATAGTTTTTTTTTGCGTGGCCGCTGGCCGGTGGCCGGTGGCCGATAGTGCAGGCATCCCCACGCTCAATCCGAAGACTCATCATCATGAATCATGATCATCATCGTCGTCGTCGTCGTCTCATCCTGATCCTCATCATCACCATCATCATCATCATCATCAGCATCAGAACCATCAGAATCATCATCATGATAGGGCATACATCATACTGCATACTTCATACATCATACTGGATTTGTCAATACTTATTCCTACACTTGCACTGCAAAAACATGATATAACATGATAAAACAATGTTAATGTCATTGCACATAGGGGGGATCTTTTCAGAGAGTTGATCCATTGGCTCCGCTCTCCGCTTCGCACCTGGAGTGCCCGAGAAATTGAAGGCCACAAAGGCGCTATCAGGTCCTAGCTGACGAGAGATCCCACCAATTGGGCCAGCTATTAAGCGACACGTCCGACACGTTGGCCATAGAGTCGCCCATGGAAAATCAGCTTTAAAACATATATTTTTGCAGTTAAAGAAAAGTGCAACAAATCAACTTGAGGTATGGTAGGGTATACCGTATACCCCCCAAAAAAACTGGAGCTTGAATTGTTGCAAAATCATGCAAAATCTGCTCAGCATGAGGTTTCCATTACGGAATAGTAGCCCTCCAAAATGGAGGTATATAAGTGAAGAATCCACAGCAAACCAAGGACAGCTGCACGGGAACAAATTTGCAACTACCCTTCGGTAATCAAACATCGCAATGGTCAATCCACTACTTGTGACTTGGCAAACCAAACTATACTCCATATCCCAGCTACCCGTTACCCAACTGACGCCAGGTATTGCTTTTAGAATATCTAAAGAATGGCCGATGATAGTCTTTACCACATTGCCATATCCTCCCAACAACTAGACGACGGATGGCCCGAGAGCGTAGAGGAGCAGAGTCTTCTGTTGTTAGTATGGAGACACTATATTACAAGATAATATATTAAAGATGTATTATAGGCAGACGAGAAGAGTAGT
>Ga0126342_10001037_pt1 | contig 36446 bp, 32 predicted proteins | sample Cyp1metagenome_FD_92528 | JGI IMG/M metagenome (GOLD analysis project Ga0126342, IMG submission 92528) | Coral microbial communities from Lord Howe Island, Old Settlement Bay, Australia - Cyphastrea 1 metagenome | ecosystem: Host-associated > Invertebrates > Cnidaria > Coral ... | reverse complement strand
TTGACCGTCCCACACCTGCCACACGAAATGGACTTGGAAATGTGATCCGCGGTTGACCGAGATGGATGCTTTGTCAAGCTGTCAAGAAGCATAAACTTTGTTCCTCCTGAAGTATATATATATACATATCTATAAATGCGTCATTTTCCATAGCTACATTACAATGCGACATTATATAGCCAGAGTCAAACTGGGGGTACCCCTAAATGGACCTAAATGGAGGTTTCCCAAGTCATGGGGCTACCCCAAAATCATCCTTTTTTTCTTGTTGGATTTTCCATGATAAAGCATCAAACTATTGGGGTGCTCGCGTTTTCGGAACCCCCCATGTCATTTTGTGGGGCCAGCAAGGGGCACATTTCGCCAACACAAGAACATGGATTCCACCATCGTTGGCACGGGATCAACATAAATCAACAGGTGGACCCAAGACCATTTATCAAAGCTATAGCCACATTGCCCAACATATTGATTAAATGGGGGTTTCCTATGTTTCCTAAGTCATGGGGCTACCCATCTTGATTAAATGGGGGTTTCTTACAATGGGAGTACCCCTAAATCATCCATTTGTACTAATAGGACTTTCCGAAACCATGCATTTTGGGATCCCCTATTTATGGAACCCCCCAAGTATAGATCTTGCATGATCTTGCCATATATATGGAGAATTCCTGAAATAGCGGCGATCCAGTATTGAACCCGTGGTGACTTGGGGATCCGCCAATGTTCGGAAACATCCATACTGTGGATGGAAGAAGAAATCCTGCACCAGCAATTTGGAATCAATTTGAAACCCAATAGATAGATACTGGGATAAAGTTACCACCTATATCCACCTATCAACTGGTGCAGGATTTCGCAACCATCCACTATGACCAATGGCCATCTTAAGATATGTTCTTCGCCCCCCACGGATCGATGGGGAAAAAAAAGGCGGATCGCTGCGGATCGCCTCGTTGTAAAGACCACGGGAGATGAGGTCCTTGAGGAGATGACGATTCACCTGCCGTCAAAAACAGGGCTGTTTTTTTAACCCCAAAGACGTGAACAAAAACTATGGAAAACTATATGGAAAAACTGGGTGAATTAAAGAATCTTAGAGATTACAACTGATAAAATGACTTATTTAACCGCATTGTGGCTATGATTTGCCTATGGCTTGGAGCAACCAACCGCAGTATGGCAAGGGTTCCTTGATGTTTCTTGGGCTGCTTGGCTGCACATAACGTCTATAGAAGACACACATGGTCAGGTGCAAAATGTGATCATCCTATTTTTGTGTCTCATTTTTGAGTCACAGCCTGCCACATCAACATGTTCTCAACTGCATTTGAGGAGTTTTTCTTGCATCCCGATACCTTGGTGTCACTTTCCAAAACCAAAATGCTGTTGGTTTTGGGTGCTGCACCTGTCGCACTGGCACCCAAAGGGTCAAGTAACAGCTATGATATGTATCCCATAGGATCCATGTATGCTATGTATGCTATATATGGTAATATTTACCATCAATATACCCCAAATGTTAGCATATATACCAGCACCATGGATCCTATGGGTATTGATATGAACGATAGATGTGTGTATATATGTTTGTAATTCCTTGTAGAAATGCAATGAGGGTTTACCCCAATGCCATCAACCTAGCATTTGGGGATGATTCTTACCCATCAAAATGGCATGATTAATGGGCTACTTTACCTGTCCAAGTACTGAACCAGCGAACCACGTGACTCAAGGTGTGTCACGGATCCCTAGATTCGGACAATCCACCAGGCCTGCACAAACTCCCCAGAGAGCACTCTGCGAACATAGAGATTCTGCCTGTCCGAACGAGGGCCCCTTTTTTTGGCTGCGCTCGAAAGAAAATCGCGTTTTCGAATGATGTAAATATACATATTAAAAAAAGGGGATCATCATCATCATCATCATTATCATCATCATCATCACCATCATCATCAGCATTATATGACATACATCTCGGAACAGAACCCATGTATTTCAATTATTCTCACTAGCATTCACTAGCTATGTAATAATCGCGTAAGTAATTATACCACTTCAATTGTATATTCTATTGGGTTGATCATATACCACAGTATACACCATCTGGTTATTTAACATAGCCATGAAAAGATCCACCATTTTTAAATTCGGTGAACCATCTATTTCTATGGGCCATGGCTTAACCATGGCAAACTGTTAGTCATAACCAAAGGGTAAGCATGTTCACCGGCAGCACTTCATCTAACAAATCGCTTCCAGGACACGTGTAGGGCTCAAAGGACTCGTTGTTTCCCAAGATCTGTGCCGTGGAGGCGGTAGGCATTGGAGCCTGAGCTCAGGACATCCCATGACGGATCCGGCTGGTGCTGGTATATATGCTAACATGACTGGGGTATATTGATGGGATCCATGGCACACCATATATATATATATTATATATATAGCATACATGGATCCTATGGGATATGGGGGGTGGAATGGGGGTACCCCTAAAAATCGCTGGAGAGAAAAAAACAAAATCCCAAAAGAACATGGATGATTTGGGGGTAGCCCTATGACTTAGGAAACCTCCATATCTACCATAAACCCAAGTGGGTGAAAGGTTTCGACCATCCCACTTTTATGATGTTCTATGAATATCAAAGACTGATCGACGGGAAGCATCTTCAAGTCATTGAACCATGGAGAAAGGTATGCTGATGCCCCAATGAGACGTGAGTTTCGACTGCAGAGGGGCAATAACAACAAAATTATACCAAAGTAGGATATGCAAAAGGATTGGTTCACATGATTTTTAGGCCAAATATTGCCATATATTGCCAGGTTTCAATGCGGGTCTTCAAGTCTTCAGGTTCAGTTCCTGTTGTTCAAGATGCCACATTTTCGGAGACTGTAAGGACAGGATCTCAAGTTCACCTGATTGATGCTATCCCCAGAAATGTGTGGATAATTTTTTTTTGGTATCCCAGAAAAATGTGGCTTGTTCTATGAATGTGCCTGATTTTTGAGATTTGTGGTGGCGTGGTCAGGAGAAAACCCGTTCTGAACATGATCCATGCCCCGGAAGTGTGTTATTTCCCGCTTCCCATGCCTTCCCCCTGCAGTCCCCAGTCAGTGAATAGAAAACCAAGGTGCGACCAACAAGGAATTCCTGTCCAGCTCTGGAATTGGGGCCCGGCCATCGGTTTGGAATCGGTTTATAAAAGTTGCGCGACAACTTGGAAATTCTTTGGAAGTCTGACTTTTCAGAAGAAATTGAACTATTGCAAACATTACCATCTGGTTATTTAACATAGCCATGGAAAATGGCCCATTTATAGATGGTTTACCCATTAAAAATGGTGGATCTTTCCATGGCTATGTTAGAAATAACCAGAGGGTAACTGTATTCTTACATGACTTGGGGCTTGAGCTTATGGACCGTGCAATGCCCAGCAGAATTTAACCAGCTCAGCCAACTGTTCCCCCGTTGATCAGCGTTGATCCACCGCCAGAGTGAAAAGTGTGGTGGCTATATGATATCTGCTGGGTGCTTGTCAGCATGACCCAGTAACTGCACTCGCAGTTTTTTTGAAGTTCGAGAAACATCCAGACCAGCAATATCAAGCAACTTGCGACCAAGCAAATGAACCAGGCCCCAACAATAGAAGTCAGTCAATACCCTCTGGTAAACTATATAACATAGCTATGGAAAGAAAAGACCATGTCTAATAGGTAAATCGACTATATATAAATGATCATTTTCAATAGTTATGTGGAAAAAAAACAGAGGGTAACCATCAACATCCCTTGAAATGTACTGCATCTACTTGGGATCAGATAGCCATGGTTGATGACCAAAAAGTCATCGACTGGAAATACGACGAGAAAGCACCACAAAAACTCGGAACGCAAACATGCTTCACTAGCAGAAAGAAGACACCAAGAAAAAAAAACAAGGCGGAGACGAACCTGTATGATTATGGGCCAATCCCCAGCAATAGCAAAAATAGATAGCTAGATAGATAGATAGATAGATAGATAGATGGATGGATGGATAGATAGATAGATAAATAGATACATAGATAGATAGATGGATGGATGGATGGATAGATAGATGGATGGATGGATGGATAGATAGATAGATACCTGAATGGGGTGTTTTCTGGCTACCTGGAACCCCGGAGAACCAGAACTAGTCAGAACTAGCTGATGGTGGTTTCCCCAGTTCCAACCTTTTGAACCTGTAGGGATTCTTTGAATGACCATAGGAAACGACCATAGCTAGTTCTAGCTCTTTGGGGTTCCAGATATTAACAAAAGGGTACCCCATCTAGCCAGAAAAACATTATAAACCAACCTAAATGAGAAATGAATGGTTATAAGTTATGATTTTTCTTTAACTAACCGTCATCTGGATACATAACGGGTATGATTCATCACTTCCCCCAATGCCATAAGCACTCAAAAGTTAACGAAAAGTCTGACTGGGGGTCATAATTGATATCATCCTAATGTCGGTATACTCAATTGAAGAAACCCTAATTTTAGTATTCCCATTATATTCCCATTATATTACTATTAACCCATTATATTTAACAATTATAGCATATTCCCATGGTTTATTACTATTAACCCACTATTGATCTTTTTTTCCCCATCAAGGGGTGTCCACTTAGGGATGGTATGGAAATGGCTTTACCTTAAAAGGCTCGACTTATTCCTGCCTTTCCGAAAAAAAAAAAAAAAACTATCATAATTCATCCCGAATCACCCATTCATATATACCCTCTGGTTATTTAACATAGCCATGGTATAGATGGTCCATAGAAACAGATGGTTTGCCTATTCAAAATGGTGGATCTTTCCATGGCTATGTTAGTTTACCAGAAGGTATCATATATCTATATATTCATATTTCACCCAGTTTCACCCAGAAATCATGGTTTACCTTACCCTCTGGTAGTTTGACTATGGAAAATCACCATGGCCATGGTCATCAAACTCAATGGCCATGGCTTCCATAGCTATCTTCAATGTCGTAAAGGCTGGGATTTCTTTCCAAGAAAAACGAAGCCAAAATATTATCATATGTTTCACCCTATCCTGAAATCATGATGTTTACGAAGTTTACGATATAGGGTGGGATATGATCACATATTTCACCAAGATATTATCACAGATTTCACCATTTCATACCTTTTCAATATATTTCACCAATATTAATAACACATAATAACACATATATTTCACCCTATAGTGATTTCTTCCCTTAAAGATATCGGTCCTGAGGCCCTTCTCCGCAATCTTCGCTTTGAGCTCCGGCCACTTCCATCGACCGCTCGGCTCCGTGCCCCAGAGGTCGAACTGCAGGAGCCCTGCCAGGCGAACGCCCGGGAAGCTGCGTATGGCAGTGTGGTACAAATAGATAGTGTATATATATATATGTATATATATAAAGGATTATATATATGGGTAGGTGCAGGTAGGGGGGTGACCTAATATACATACATAATACATGAAGTACTACTACATGAACGGCTTTGAATACGATGAACCATGATGTTTGTCAATGAACTGTGTGGAAACATGCAATGAACATATGATTAGAAGAAGCTTCAGCCCGCCTTTGCTGGCGGGGCTGCCTGGATAGGTTTCATACGAACCTTCCACTTCTGCCAGTTCACCTTAGAAGTTGCGAACCGTTGGGAAGTAATTCGTTACGAACCTTCGCACCGCTATTTCTCAAAACAAACAAGGCCAACCTCTCTCTCTCTCTCTTTGCAGGTTTTGAATTCCGAACCGAAACCACATGACTTTGCTTTCTGGCTTTGTGTTTTTCCCGTTGAGGCTTTCCCATGGAAGCTGCTTCAGCTGCCAAATATGCAACTGGCAACCCTGGCAATTTGATGATTTGGTCTCATTTGCTGGGGGAAGCAAGCCTGGGCAGCAGCTTTTGACTCTCATGGATCATATGCTAAGTCAACACGACTAGACAATTCAGAACATCCTCTTCTGAAGCTCAAGCTGCTAAATTCACACATCGACCATTGAAAGAATTCCACTTGGATCTGCCCACTCCCAAGGCAAGTGGCATGAGGCTTCGCATGCAGCAAAGTAGATGGTCTCGAAAATGTCCTGCATCATTTAACTTGGTGTCGGAAACAATCCCCGCCAGCCTTCCAGCCACGAAAAGGGTGTTGAATGTTTGAGAAGCCATATCCAAAACATCATGTATACTGTATACATATGTATACCATCTGTATCTCATCTGTGTGCATGTCGTGCATGTAGTACTGTATGGAAGCTGTCTGTGTGGCGGCCCAACTGCACTCCTCGTTGAGCTGACGAGCTTGAGGACTCTCGAAGGGCAGCTTCCTAGCCCGGGGCCCGAAAAGCTTCCTCTGCGGTTAGGTCCTAGGATCATCGTTTCATGATTTATCCTAGGCAAAACGATTACATTTTCAACAAATGATAATGTTCCTAAAATTAACAATCACTGTCACTATCCCAAGCAAGGCTTCATGTGAATCTGTGAAACATCCCAGTTTGTTTGTAGTGGGAGAAAATAAAAGGAAGATATCGAATCTCCTACGTGGTAGTTTTTCTATTTCTCCACTATTTGAATTTATCTTGAAAACGGCTTAATTACATCTATTTTTCCATTCACTCATCATTTTTCCCATCACGGTGCGTTGATCTGGGCGTAGGATCTCCCAATTTTTCAGGTCCATACCTTCGGCGAAGATCTCCCAGGTTTCGATGAGCCGAGAATCATCATGAGGAAGACATCAGCCAAGCCTTGCACGCCTCGCTGGGAGTTTCGGGATTTTCTGAAGGCCCGGATAAAAACATCGAGATTCACATCATTTAACCGACCTAGCTATGCAATAAAAAAAACAGTGCTACCCTCTGGCTATGACTAACAGTTTGCCATGGTTAAGCCATGGCCCATAGAAATAGATGATTTTCCCATTAAAATCACTAAACCTCCATTTATTTTTTAGGGATTTCCCATGGCTATGTTAGTCATAACCAGATGCTATCTTCAAATTTTCCCGGAGGGATCCGACAGGTTGCCATGGATAAAAACTGCCGCCTTGGTAGAAACTGCCTGGGTATATTGGTGGTCTGAAGGAATGGATGGATATACCAACATCGATATATCTTGGTGCATTGTAATGGGGATATATGGGGATAACATGGGATAACCATTACCCACACAGTATCCCCATTCATTGGTATATTGGAATGGGGATAACTCTGCAACATCGACGATGATCGAGCTAAACTGCTGAACAAAACGGGACCAACGTAGACAATGGAGTGCACAGACCTCGCGCAAATCCCTGTCGCCTATCTGATATAGGAATGATATCGGAAAGACATGTTCACCAAATTACCAACATGGCTTAATCATAAATCTGCAACAAGTGTCAAATTTCAGTTTCAGCTACTTTATTTCATTCCCCAATTCATTCCCTAGAATGAAACTTGTAAACTTCCAAACCAGGGTTTATCCAGTCAACTCGGTCAATAGACTCCACCAAAGAAATATATGACACCGACGGTACAACCCCATGACAGACAGATTCCTTGCGTTGGCTGTCTGTCATCCCCCTCTGGTTCCTTTCACCACCAAGCTGCTTGTAGTCACTAGCAAGCCGTGAACGTTGGATAAACAGTTCACATGCTGAAAAAAACATTAACCATATCTAACCATCAATAACCAACGTTTTTCTTAGACCATTCGCACTGTTTGATGGTTATATCATGTTATCATTCGCAATGTTTGTCTGCACCCACCAGAATGCTATCGCCGGAACCAACATTTTCATTTCACCTCCAACATCCTCGACCTCTCGACCTGAGCAACTTGGAGCTTACGAGCACCTGTACTTAATATTACTTACGAGTACCACACCTGAGTGATGGATAGATGATTCTATAATATTCTATATACTGTTTGGTGGTTTTAACCCTACCCCTCTGAAAAATATGATGGACTTCGTCAGTTGGGATGATTATTCCATTCCCAAAATGATGGGAAAGTCATAAAATAACATGGTTCCAAACCACCAACCAGTATATATATATTGGATGAATGGATAGATGATTCTATATATTGGATAGATTCCAGAAAATCCATCGCCATCAAACCATCGCCATCCAAAACATCATCGATCATGATGGCTGCCCCATTTTTTTGCGCGCCTAAACCAATGGGTCTGTGCCGCAGGTTGGACCTTTTTGCCTCCTCCAAGGGGTAGTAGTTCCTCAGCTGGGAGTTTGGAAAACCAAGGGGGCTAGGGTAGTTTGATCATTGATAATCCAAACAAAAAATGACATTGTACTCATGCATGATACCCATTGATGATCGTCAATGATCATGATAAGCAATGATGATAACTGATGATCATTGACAAGCAATGATGATAATTGATGATCATTGGTAAGCAATGATGATAATTGATGAACAATGACAAGCAATGATGATAATTGATGATCATTGGTAAGCAATGATGATAATTGATGAACAATGATAAGCAATAATGATCATTGATGATCATTGAAAAACATATTGATCATTGATAAGCAATGATGATAATTAATGATCATTGATAAGCAAAGATGACAATTGATGATCAAGAACGATGAACATTGATGATCATTGACAAACAATGATGATCAATGATGATCAATAATGATCATTGATAAGCAATGATGAACATTGATGATCATTGATAAACTATGATGATCATTGATGATCATTGATAATCAATGAATACAATTTATGATCATTGAACAGCAACGATGATCATTGATGATCATTGATTATCATTGATAAACAATAATGATCATTGATGATCTGTGATAAACAATGATACACATTGATGATCATTGTCATTGATAAACAATGATGATCATTGATGATCATTGATGATCAATGATGATCATTAATTTTTTAAAAAAAACGGTGATCATTGCTGATCATCGATGCTTATTAATAAGCAATGATGATAATTGATGATCATTGATGATCATCGTTGATGATTAATAAGCAATGATGACACTTGATGATAATCGATGATCATTGAAAAACACCGATGATAATTAATGACCATTGATGATCATTGATAAGCAATAATGATAATTGATGATCATTGATAAACAACAGTGATCATTGATGATTATCAATGATTATTGATGATCATTGATAAACAATAATGATAATTTATGATCATTGATAAACAACGGTGATCATTGATGATTATCAATGATTATTGATAAGCAATGATGATCATTGATAATCATTGATAAGCAATGATGATCATTGATGATCATTGATAAGCAAGGATGATCATTCATAGTCATTGACAAGCAACTATGATAATTGATGATCATGGATAAGCAATGATGATCATGGATGAAAAATGATAATCATTGATAATCATTGTTAATCCCCAATGAATACAAAAAGTAGCTCAACAATCCCTGAACTAATCATCAACCAGGCAGCCACTGGTCATCCAGTGTCAACAGAGACTTCGAACAGGTGATTTGATGCGATTCGAACAATGGTTCGCAAAGTGTTAAAACAATCTATGGTAATCAATGGGAATCCCAATGGTAATCAATGGTACAATGTGAGGCCCCCCAATTATGTTTGTTGGTTTAGATTCGCCCCAGTAGCTATAGTTATAAGTACCATAAACCATAGTTATTGGAGTTCCCAATGGTAATCAATGGTAATCATCCATATTTTCTTTCAGAATCCCAATCTTTGGAACACCCTGAAAAAGTTCGCAACTGCGTCTATTAAGTCGACGGCCCCGCAAAAATTGAATAGATCTTGTTTCAAGCCAAAGCATGTTTGGAAGATTAGAATCATCTTCAGATCTCCTAAACCAACAAACGTTGCATTTCACTCACAGTTTTGCATTTCACCAAGCTTCGAATCCCCTTTTGGATCCCAACAGGAAGCACCACCCGATCTCAACAACGTCAAGCCGCCGATCAATGACCTTGTTGAGATTTCGGGTCACAACTTTGGTGACGGCATAGAGCTTCTGAAAGTCAAAGTCCTGTGGCAAAAAAAACAACTGGGATCAATATGCCGATGGTTGCTCCATTGATGGATTTACCATGGCATTCTACCCCTTCGGAACCAGGGCCTGGCAAGAACTTGTCAAGTTCCAACCTATGAAAACAACAGATCCACGAGCAACAAATCCTTTGGCGACGAAACAAACAGTAGCCACAATGTGATACCCCAAAACGTGATGCTTGTTGGTTTTCAAAATCCCCAAAGATACTATAGTTAAGATTCATTAAGATGTTAGTATCATAAACCATAGTGAACTTGGAGGTATGTTCACCATTTTGGCTATCGTAAATCAGCTATCACTCCCATGAAATCACCACTATTGTTGGTTAAATCACCATTTTCCCATGGTTTCGGACCTGGCCTTTCCATCTGCACTGGCAAAGGCCGGTAAGGCAAGCGATGCCTAGGCGCCAAGTGTCGGCAGCGCGGGGCTGACTATTGATGTGAAGTGACGATGCTTTAAAAGTGGTTACACACACACATGTTAATTCACATGCTCGGAAACATGTGAATTAACCCAACAATTGGATATGTATGTTATCTGTAATTATGTCATATATATATAATATATGACATACTTTATATGTTCTGCTTCAGCAACACATGGCCATCTCTGGCCATCTCCCTATATGGCCTTTTTAAAAAGCCACAAAATCATCCCGCTGCTGCGCTTCCGCGGCCAGAAACGCCAGGGGGCCAAATTGCAGACCGCCACTTCATCCGGTGACGTGTACTCGATGATCTCACTGCAGAGGTTGGAGCAGTGGATGGTCCCCAAGTTCTGCTGATTGGACTTGCGATTGGCATGGTCCTGGCTTGGAAAAAATATGGAGTGCGCACTGAAAAGATGTGCAAGTTCCAAGTTAACAGGTAGTAGGAACAGAAGTAGGTTGCACTACACTGTCGAAGTTACTAGATCTGGCTATCCGGGCGCTGAACATCATCATCTGGTTGGTGGTTTTAACCATCTTGAAAAATATTAGTCAACCAGTCACCAATCATCAATCTATGATATCTGCGTAACTCTAGCCTTAGACATAACAACTCCAAACCCACAGGTTAAAAAACATCTGTGGCTGCACCGCTGACGGGCACACTGGGTCATAAATCTCAACTGGGTCCATCTTCCTTGAAACAGTTGCATTCTATGAAATTTACGTATGGTCAAAACTTCAAGTTCAAATTGACATCCAAACTTTATTGGTGAAGCTGAAAGCCAGCCTTCCAATTTGAGGCCCCCATGGTTCTCGATGCTCCCAGATGCTCCATCACATGAGTTGCTCAAGTGATTTCCAAATCCCATCAATCACATCCCACTATGAAATACCCGAGACTTGCGTGAATTTCTTAAGGATCTATTTATTTTGGGGTCCCAAGAAAGGGAAGGGGCACGCTCCAAAAAAAAATAAGCGGGCGTCACCCCATGTCCAAACAAAGCCATCACGGATTGCAATATGGAAATCTGTAAACCTAACTTGGCCATGGCACATATCACCCCTGGATCAATAAAGCCCTGATCCCTTTGGCTAAAGAGGGTGCAATTTTTCAGTAGATTGTCACTAATTATATGTCACTCTCTTATCACCGGGGGGTACAGTACTTCCCGATTTTTCACCAGGGTTTTCACCGTCACTATATTAGTCACTATCTTATCACCGGGGGGTACCGTACTTCCCGATTTTTCACCAGGGTTTTCACCGTCACTATATGTCACTATCTTATCACCGGGGGGGACCGTACTTCCCGATTTTTCACCAGGGTTTTCACCGTCACTATATTAGTCACTATCTTATCACCGGGGGGTACCGTACTTCCCGATTTTTCACCAGGGCTTTCACCGTCACTATATGTCACTATCTTATCACCGGGGGGGACCGTACTTCCCGATTTTTCACCAGGGTTTTCACCGTCACTATATGTCACTATCTTATCACCGGGGGGTACCGTACTACTTCCCGAAAATAAACCATGGATCACCAGGGTTTTCACCTCGCCTTGTACAGCATGTAAGGCGTCCCCGTCTCCATCTGCGCCTCTAGAATCCGAAACCTGATGCACCAGGATTCACCAAACGAACATGGGAACATTCAGCAACAAAAATGCGCCATTTTAACATGATTTAACTGGAAACAATGGCAATTCAAGCACCAAACATGGTGTGAAAATATGTTGGTTTTATGAACATTTTAGGACGATCAGAGATGCTTTTGGAGAAGTCAGATGGACTATGAACCAACTGAAGCGAGGTACGAACTGTCATGGGATAATTAGCATAGCGCCAAATTGCGGTTCAATAAAGCGCATGGGACACATATGTAAGTTTCTTGATGAGGTATAACCAACATGAATAGGAGCTTTAGCCACCCAAACCAGAGAGATAAGACTTGGGTACCACAATGTCTGAACAAATTCATCACTGTATGGGTGGTCTGAAAATGAGGTACCCCCAATTCCATTTGTAGATCATCATGTTCATCATCATTTCAATTTGGGTAAACCATATTTCTGGACAAACGCATCTTGGACCATGCCTAGGTAAATCATGGTAAATCGTCCCTTGCACGTTTTCGGTCATCAAACGCACAATCTGCAGCAAAACATATTTTAGAGAATCGGTTTGCCGCCTCTGAAATCAATTTGTAGTGTCGAGGAAAGGACAATCATCGATTTGCACTATATGAATATTATGAACAAAAATGGTGCTTTTCAACCACCATTCAAGGGGTTCAACATGGAACTCCAAAATTGATTCTCAGAAACAAACAAAACACCAGGCAAATCAAAAAAGAAATAAACATGGGACAGACTGTGACCCAACATATTACTGTACAACTATATGTCAAACATATGCAAAACACATGTAAAACAAATCTAGCACATATATAAAACACACACACATACATATGTATATATGTCTAATATACAATATACATATTAATCATATTATATGTATATATATGTCTATCTAATTCATTTATCCTCCATGTTTTGTTTTGGTGCACTGAAGCCTCCGGTCTCCGTTTTGGCTGGGCAACCACAGGTGCTGTGCTTTGACGGTCTTTCGACCCTTGCCTTCCTGTTCCAGGCGACTGTACAAAGCTTCAAACTCTTCGCCCCAAACATCCATCCTCAGTGGAAAATCGTTGGGACCTGGTTGGTGGTTGACCAACTCTGTGGTTAATATACTGTTAATCATGGTTAATATGATGGTTATCAAGAATGGTTAATGATGGTTAATAATAATGACTGGTTGGTGGTTGACCAACCCTAGCCCTCTGAAAAATGATGGACTGAAAGTCAGTTGGGATGATGACATTCCCAACTGAATGGAAAGTCAATCCAAATTCCATGGTTCCAAACCACCAACCAGGGACAATTTGTGAAATTCATCCATAGGAGGCTGAGCTGTAGCCTCAAAGGGAACCAACACAGGAAGAAACTTGGTGAGTAGCAAGCCATCAGGTTTTGTCCATGGAATTTATAGCGACCCAAAATGATGGAACCTCCATTCTCGTACACTTCCCATACTATTGGGGATTCCTATGGGAGTAGTATGGGCATGGGGGTCCCATCATTACAAGTCCAAATTCCAACAATTTTGGAGGACTTAGATCTACCATCTGGTAATCTAACATAGCTATGTCAGTTTACCAGACGGTAAATCGTGTTAAAGTGTTTTACTTCCATCCCTTTGCTGGCTGGTTCTTGGACATGGTGGATAACAAACACCAAGGCCTTGAGTGGAATGTGGCCAACATCAGATTTGATGCAAAAGAAGGGCGTTTTCGTCAATTGGATAAACATGGATAAACTTATGAACATCGATTTAATGAAAAAAAACACACATCATAAATGAAAGCAAAGTGGATCAGCCTATCATAACCAATATCAATCAACTGATCTACCGAAACGGGACTGATCGCCGCTTTCGCCAAGCAACAGGCCCTTGCCAGTCTCGGGGTCAAACGCTTCATTTGGACAAAACAATGTCCAGTCTTCGTTTTGCTTCACACCTTAGATCAAAATGGCTATGGTGAGGGCGAAAAAAATGGATTGAATATATCAAAATACAAATTTGCATCTCTATGTATATATATATATACATATGTATGAATCTATGTATATGTATATATGTATATATGTATATATGTATATATGTATATATGTATATATGTATATATGTGTATATGTGTATATGTGTATATGTGTATATGTGTATATGTGTATATTCAATGGGAATTTCAGGATCCTAAAATGGAGGTACTGTACCATATAAGGCCATATTTTATGGGGATGTTCCCTTACATAGGCATTACATAGGCCTTATATATGGTAGGTACCTCCAATTTAGGATCCTGAAAATCCCATTGATATATGTGTATCTGTATCTGCATCTATATCTATATCTATATCTATCTACCTATCTATCTACCTACCTATCTGTCTACCTATCTATCTACCTACCTATCTACCTATCTACCTACCTATCTATCTATCTATCTACCTATCTACCTATCTATCTAATCTATCTAATCTATCTAACCTATCTAATCTATCTAATCTATCCAATCTATCTATCTAATCTATCTAATCAAACTAATCTAGCTATCTATCTTTCTATCTATCTATCTGTCTATCTATATCTATATCTATCTATCTATCTAATTAATCTATCTATCTATCTATCTGTCTGTCTGTCTATCTATATCTATCTATCTATCCATCCATCCATCCATCTATCTCCTCATAAAACTCATAAATTACTAGACCTCCAAACTTCCTGAAAAAATGCGTCAAAGTACTAGTACTAGAATGATGGTACTTAAAAAACACTATTTTTTTATGGGTACTTGGAGGGCCTAGCTACAGTAGATTCATCTCCCCAAAAATCCTGGCTGTTTCGCAGTCTTCAAGTTTGACCCGCAGCTCGTCTCCAAGGCACGCTTCATGAAAAGGTCGGGCACCCAGAGCCCAAAAAACAGGTCCCTGGCGCAGGGTCGGGTCGCCCCTATGGCATCCCAATGTTCATAGCTGGGTGGTGGCTGACCTACCCCTCTGAAAAAGATGAGTTCGTCAGTTGGGATGATGACATTCCCAATATATGGAAAAATGATCCAAATGTTCCAAACCACCAACCAGATAACAAATTATTCCCAGATATCATGGAACATTTAAATCACAAATGTTCCAAAGCACCAACCAGTGAATGTTCATAAGTTCATCTCAGATGACTCCCGCCATGGAAGGTACGACCGGAGGTCCGTGGTTTTGACCTATGGTCAACGTCCAGCGTCTGTGCAGGTGGACAGATTTCTCCAAACACCTTTTGCTTCATGGGAAAACTGCAGGAAAATGCAACATGTCCCTGGGTAAAGGCTTTAATCCAACACCTTTTGCTTCTACTGTTGACTACTTGTGAGTAAACTACGATGACGACCCTGCTAAATAACTATAGTATACTTTCCTGTGAAAATGATATGAACAACTCTGAGGGTCGCTGGTTGTGGGGATGGTAACATGTAAAAATACCAGTGATGTTTCCGGAATGTGTTGGTCTGTTGCTGTACTCATCCAATGCTACCCTAATGTTGATGCTGCAGCAAAAGGGCAATCATAACAGTAAACATAGTCAGAATCATAGTAATTAATCATCGCAATCATCATAATAATCATCGAAATTCACAACGTTCTTTTCTAGTGGCAAACAGCTATCATGGTGGCTTTCATGGCTACCTTCACCGGCACAAACCCATAACAGTACCTAAACCCCGCTCCGTTCCGCCGTTCCGCTGTTCCGCCTGGCAAGTTGCTCCTCCTTCCCGTGGTTCTTACGAAGCTCCAGGAAGTCATAAACGTCCGCGTGCCACGGCTCCTGGGGATGACCCAGATGGCAAGGCCGTATTTTTCCATAGGGATGGCCACGTAGCCATGATGTAACGCATCAGTATATGCTTGGATTCCTTAAAGAAATGTGGACCATTCATAGCCCATAAATAAATGAATAAATGATTGGTACTTTTTCGAATCCAACAAAACCATCATTTTGGGGATGAGCATCAATCCCTTTTCAGTCCATGTTCATCCTTCTGGGATTCCAATTTTGTGGGATGACCATACCCCATTTCTATCCTTTCATTCCATCACTGGTTTCCGCAATCTGTCCATCTATCTTGCGCATCTATCTATCTGTCTGTCTTTGTGTCTATCTATCTGTCTATCTGTCTTTCATCTATATCTTTCTATTTCCAGAACATATCTGCTACCCTTTGCTCCAACCTCCACAGGAGTTTGGCTTGCTGTACACTCGGGGTTTCCAATCCATGGGGGTACCCCCAACTCATCCAAGTCAAGGATGACCATGACTTAGTATTGAAACAACTATGACTTAAGAAACCACCATATCTACCCATGAATTGCGGATCCCCCATGACTTAAGACCCCCCCTGTATCTACCCATTTAATCTATTCATCCAGCTTCAAGAACATGACACCCAGCACATTTCGACGTTTCACTTTCGCAGCCCTGATCATTGCCAGGGCTCTAGGTACATGGCGAAAGCACCCTTGCGCTTCCCACCACCTTGATCGACATATCTGGCAGTCTCATTAAAGTTCCTGCGGCAGCCAGGTCTGAAGTTGACGGGGAAAAAATGTTTTTTTTGCCAAAACTGGGTGGTTGAGTCCCTCAACGACGATATAGATGTCCAAAATTTTGAAAGCTACCTGTATGGTGATTTTCGTCAAAACTCTGACACCCGGATGGTATCCTAAAATAGCTGGTTAATGGATGTTTATTCCCCCAAAATATGGTAAAATTTGGTTTTGACACATCCCCCGATATTGCGGAGGCAATCATCCTTCATGTGGTTGAAGTTAACAGAAACCACCAACCAATGGAGCGGGGGGCCATGACATCCAGGGAGGATTTCTGCGCTGACATTGAGAGCTGGTCAGAAATTCTTGGTTCCAGAAGAGATTCCCAGGAAAAATTGCCTATCAACACAGATCCTGGAAGTACTGAACCATTTTTCACCAGATGCCCCAATCCTAACCATTCTTGGTAGACCCATCTTTGATCCTTCCGAAACGTTGCACCAGAAGGAAAAAACATCAGAAATACGTTGTCCGTAAGAATGCCTCCGCAAAGCCCATGCCAGCGGATTTGCCCGTTGAGTCCAACCATTGTTTCATTTAAATATCATAGGTATTACAGGATGGTGCCCCCCAGTTATAAGTTGGTTTATAAACACCATTAACTATAGTTATATCTACTATAAACCATAGTTATGGGAGTTATAAACCAACTTAGCTAACTATGGGGCACCACCTTGTAGCTATATCCATAGTTGTACCTCCATTTCTGCTGGTGACATGCCCCAGACATGGTGAGTAAACTCCCGGTTTTCGGTGAAATATATACCATCTGGTTAATCAAAGATGGCGTGCGGGAAAATACATCATCTACAGGTGATGTTGACATTCACACCTCCATTTACCCTCTCGTAAACTAACATAACTATGGACAATCACCATTTTTCACGCGACAATTCACTATAAATGGTGGTTTTCCATAGTCATGTTAAATTACCAGTTACCAGAGGGTACTTCGGAGATTTCACGCTGCGTTGATGACACCTGAGGGCATCTCAAAGCACACCAGCTGCTGAGAGTTCGTCGGGATTTTCATAGCCTATCATGTTTATCGAGAGAACTGGGATTGATAAAGATATATCCCAATATCCCATCATCCATGGGATTATATTTTTTCCATTACTGTATATGATTCTGGGATTATGATCATGGGAAAATATGGGAAAATTATTCACCCTATCATTATCGATTACAATCTCCTATTATCCCATTGGATAATCATCGGATAATCATTATAATTCCAATGGGATCCATTTTATTTTTATCCATCATTTTCCAATAGATCATCATATTAATTTATCAATTATAATTCCAATAGATTCACATTTTTTTAGGTCTATCATAGGTTAAATAATCCACATTTTTCATTAGATCCAAGAATCCTAGGATCCATTTTCATTTTTGTTCCATACCATGTTTTTTTTCGGAACTTCCGGCGAACTTCGAGTCCTCAGCATAGGGATCAAGCCGTTACTCTTGCCATTCGTCCCCCGCACGTAGGAGCCGCTGGCGCGCACATTGGAGATGGCCACCCCGATGCCCCCCGCGGACTTAGAGATCACCGCCTGAAGCTTCAAGGAAAAGCCCAGCGTGTCAAGGAAATGATGGATATTTGTTTGTATGTATGTATGTATGTATGTATATAAATATATATATATATATGTTGTACATAAATAAGTATATATATATATACATATAAACAATATACATATTATATATATAAACATACAATGCATATATATAATGTTGTAGACAAATATGTTATATATATACATATATACAATATACATATTATATATATACAATACATACATATATATATGTATATGTTGTAGATAAATATGTTATATATATATGTAAATACACATATATAATATACATATACTATATATAATCATACAATATATATATATATATAATCTATTGGCCGAACAATAACAGTATACCTCTAAATCTTTTAGTCGATTATGATCGTCCTGATTTTTGGATACTTTAGGGAGGCATCCCCCATTTCGAGACACACCAATATGTCTGGATAGTGTTGGCTCAATAGAACTATTTTTTGGTATCTACGGATAATTATGTAACGTAGCATACCTCAATGAACATACTTATGGAATTCAATGGATATATAGGCTGAATAATGATACAGTGTATCTGGGGATGTGCCCGTAGGTATATTTAAAAAAATAAGGATCTCTTCAACAAACATCTATAAATATAATCCTGCGGTAATGAAACATTGCAATGGAACATCTCCATACATCTCCTATTTACAGAATTTTAGTTCGATGAGTTTGCCATTTAAAAAAAAAACTCCATTTAGTTCCGGAATTTCCCATTGCCACGTTTGATTACCGAAGGAGAAAAACCATTCAGTATCTCATTAACCACTATGAATACTATTCACCATTTTTGACCATTATTAACCGTCTTTTCACCCATTACTAAACATGATTCTCCCATTGAGCCCTCTGTAGCTTGAACATGCTTGAACTATCACCATGTTCGACCGTTGGGGCGAACTGCGAAACCCATCCCAAGTATAATCTGATCAGGTGGTTCATCATTTCAAAGAAACCAAAACAAAATCGTCCAACATTCCGTCACCCCCAAAGCTTTTAACTAAGTTGCTATAAATTGCTATAAATTGCTATAAGTTGCTATGGTTTCTTCTCAAAATTCTCAACTTATAATGGAAACTTACAACTGCCATGCCGTCATGAATTTTGTTCTCGTCCAAGGTGCGCAGTGTTTCAAGGTATCGTAGATGCCCTCGATGCTATCTTCCTGCGGAAAGTCATCGATCGTTTTTTTTTGTTCCAGCCAATCATGAAGGGTATCAACATGGGAAAATCTTGCGTACGGCTAAATGTTCCCCTCAAAACCAAGGCCTGGGATTGTCCAAAGCTCATGAACCAAGCCAATCAAGCAGTCCTTCATAGTTAAAAGGAAGCACGATGACATCTGAGGTTTAGGAGTGCCTGTCCAGGCACGCGCGAGAATAATGGTAGACAGCTTCCGTCCCACATCAACATACCGACCTGATTCTTGGTGAACTTCATTGAATCCCATGCTCAGAAGCATTTGATCTAACATCATCCGAACATATTCGAACTTTGTATGTCTATATATATATGACATGATATATAAATATATATGACATGATATAAAAAAATGACATGAAAGAAAATATTTATAATATAAACATTACATGATATATATATATATATATATACAAATGACATATATATATATATATATACACATAATTATACATGGTATATATATATATATATATCTGTATATAGAGGATATATATGTTATATATATAATTATACATGATATATATATATATATATCTATCACATATATATAAAACATATACATATATATATATCATATATATATGATATATATATATATATATGATATATATATAAATGTGATACATACATATATATATATATATATAATGTGATATATATATATATATATTATTCGATCACTTGTCAAACATAATATCTCTACATATATCCTACACATTCCAATCAACAAATATTGCACATGTTCCAGCTGAATTGCAGGAATTCCCTGACCTGAGGATAGCTGTTATCATAAGGGCCATTTGGGGATTTTTGCCCTTACTACTTGGAGGATCATCCGACTTAGCAACTGGTTGGTAACCAAGGTTATAACTAATCTATGGGAAGATCTCCCACGAATCGAATCGGAATACTTGCCACTTATAGTAAGTGCGATGATTCTCCTTAAATATGAATACCATAACTTCGGGGTTTCCGAAAACAGGGCCCAAATATGCCCAAATCATCCAAGTCATGAATGAAGAATTCTAGCATTCCAACCTATAATTAGTGACTTGGGGATCCCCCATTTAAAGAAACCTCCAAATACCAGTAATATGCAATTTTTTTATTGACATTATACCATTTTGGAATGATTCCCCCATACAAAGGTCAACGCCTACACCCGCCCCGCTGGTCGCTCACCAGAATTGAACAAGGTCGGCGTCGCGTGGGTGAAGAACTTCCGAGACATCAAATCATAACCTCAGCTGGGAGTTGATGATGCCCTTTATGGCTGGCTAGATTCATAAATAGCATGGCTATCTCAATAATTTAAAATTCACCTATAATCATAAGTCAACCTCGATTTTTATATGTTCATAAAGAGTATATGGGCAAATTATAGTTGAGCAATGTTCAATACCCTTTTTGTCGTCCGAAAGATGATTGGTAACGGATTGCCCTCGTGGATGGTGATCATCAACCACCCGGGGTTTAGCAGCCACTGCTCAGTTAATAAGTAGGGGCTGCCTACAACCACCATTATCCATTAATTGTAATTATCTATGAGATTCTATAAGTTATAAGATGTTTTCTAAGTATCATAAACCATACTTATTGGAGGTATAAACCAAGTTAGCTATATCATATCGTAAACGGGGGCCCCACGTATTGTAGGACGTGAACTCAGGCCTTTTTCTTCCGGCTACTGGATTCCATCAACAATTCCCCAAGTAGGATGGTGGTTGACCTACCCCTCTGAAAAAATATTAGTCAATGGGTTTCGGATGACATCCCATATATGAAACAGTTTTATTAGAGGAAAATACCAACAGTTTCGGTTTCATTTTTTTATTGATTAATGATTAGTCAATATATGAAATGGAAAATAAAAACATGTTCCAAACCACCAAGCAGTAATCAATACCTAGAGATTCACCATATGGTCTTTACTTTCCATTGGGAAAATCACGATCATCATTTAAATCACTGGGAAAATCACGATAATCATGTAAATCACTTTGAAGAAACACAGAGGTTGTAAAAAAAACATCTAGTTATAAGATGTTATAAGTGAAATTCCCAGGAAACTTCCATTTTCAATTCAGTTCATTCAGTTGATCACAGGCCCTTCCAGAAACAGTTGGACAGTGCAGGTCAGCAAATCCCATAAGTGGATGATATATTCGAAACAAGCCCTTCCAAGCTTCATATGAATGTGGTAAACCCAACAGTAAACCTACCATTTGGGGATGGTATATACATGTTTATACATGTTTATACCACCCATAAAAATGGTTCGTTTGTGGTTATCTTGGGGATGGTTTATAATTGGCTTTACCACATTGGGTGAAATACAGTAAAATCAGTAAATTAGATCCTGTACTTCTTGTTTGATTTTCATCCATGCCCAGCTTGGTATGCTCCAACAATTGTGGAAACTGCTTTCCTTTGTGTTGTCGGAATGTTTGAGACAGCTGTGAAGTGTTTAAACATTATTATCATTGTTTTAAGACATGTTAAGAGACGCTAAGAGATGTTAAGAGATGATGTTAAGATATGTTAAGAGGCATCTGATCGAAGGTTGAGATGCTAAAAAATGCTGAGATGCTAGCGAAATCACCGAAAAACAGAAACACCCATATGGAGATCACCTGAACTTGAACATGCTCAAATCGCCGAACACCAGCATGCTTTCTGCTTGGAGCCATTGAAATCAATGGAACTTTGGTGGTTCAGTGGTTGGAACTTGTTGGTTCAAGTCCGATGCATCCAATCCCATCGCTGCCAGTGACTTTCTATGGTGGCCTCTACATCTCCGCAATGGATTCCACATGCAGCGCGCATGATCCTAGGTGACAAGTCAAAAAAAAGGGGTTCTCCCCAACTTTCGACACACATCATCGATACATGGTGGCTTTTCCATATCCCAAGCCTTCCTTTAAAAAAAACAGTATATCTGGAACCGTTGTGTATGCCCCGGTACCAAAAATGGAGGTATATATAGGTCCTATAGGTATTCTATATATAACTGCACTGGGTGTCTTAACTTATTCACTTACTAGGTTTTTTACGATTTTTTGCATCGACATGGAAACTCAAAGGCGTCGCAGCCAGGAGTTTGCTGTTAGCACAACGCTTGTGAAATCGACCAAGCACGATACTTCAAAGCATGGTCATTTACATAGCGGATAGTTAGCAATCGACCAACCAAGATACTTAAAAATCTTAAAAACATCGTAATTCTTCACAGGATATCTATATATATATACATATATCTATATTCAATCATAATCATATGAATATCCAATACGACTAAACATGGTGTCTTTCGCAATACCAGCGCTAGGGGTTACCGGTTACCAGCTGATGGTTCACCCGGTTCACCCCCCAGTGTCCAGTTGATCCATGGCACATATGCTGAGGTCGCTCCACGATTTGGTCGTTGATTCTCAGAAGGTAGGATCTCTCTAAGGTTTTGAAACCTGGATTTGCGGTGTTCAAAACACTGGGACCTGTTGGGGATATTATGGGAAATATGATGGGAAATATGATGGGAATGTGATGGGAATGTGATGGGAATGTGATGGGAATGTGATGGGAATGTGATGGGGATATGGTGAGATGTTATATATGTATATATATATATGTTACTGTATACTTGGGATATTATGGCTGGTTGGTGGTTGACCTACCCCCCTGAAAAAGGATGGAGTTCGTCAGATATAGTCAGATTGGATCATCATCCCAACTATGATGGGATATCATGGAGATATAGTGAGAGATGTTGAACATATTATACTTAACCTTGATGACATTAGATGGTTATATATGATGTTATACTTAACCCATTTGATGACTCTAATTTTGATGTTCAAGACCGGAACTGTGGAAACACTGGTCGATTAACATGGAATAACCGTTGAATAACCATGATCTCAAGTGACAGCAACGGCGCCTATCACTGTGCCACACATCTAAAAACGCGGCTGTGAGATTGTTCGCAAATAATGTGGATGTAGGGGGTTGACAGATTCAGAAGTTCTAGGGTGTTCTACACATGCAGTCATAATACACCCCAAAAAATAATAGTGACATTATGATTTACTGTACCAGCCGAAACATGTTCAGATAGGATTCTTAAAAAATGGGCGATCCCCAGTCGTCACCATGGTTGTTTGAATATACTAAGCCATGGTCCTTTCTATACTTTCTATAGCTTGGATGTCTTTTGGAGCTAACCCCCATGGACTGCAAACCCCATAGTCATACCCTCTGGTACTTTAAAATAGCTATTGGAAATGGCCCAGTCGAAATAGTTGATTTACCCAGCCATCAATAGCATGGTGGATCTTTCCAGTTCGTTTTTTGTAAGCCATTTATAGTTGATTTACCCATTAATAGCATGGTGATTTTCAATAGTTAACCAGTGATTTTCCATTAAACATGGTGATTTTCCCAGCTACATAGCACGGTGATGTTCCAGTTCGTTTTTTGTAAACGTTTACCAAAAAATCATATCCCAAAGAGTCACATCCCATAGTCATCCAAAATAGTCGTCCGAGGCACCAAAATAGTCATACCCCAAATCACGACTGTAGTCGATGGCAGCATCCAACTGGTCCCCATTGGCCTCCACAAACTTCCAAACGTCCTCGACGAGGACCATGTGGCTGTGACATGCTGTGACCATGTGGCCGACCCTTTAAAAAGTGTGGGATCATCAAAACATATCATAAACCGAATTTCACTTCAGAATTTTAGTTGACTTATGTTGACTTACCTTTTGTCGTTGTGACAGTTGATTTGATTTTTGGGATATGTCATAGTGCTCAATCGGGAACATCATCTAGCCAAGCTCAGCCAGCCATGCCCAGTCAATGACTGATGTCTCTACTTTTTTGGAGCTTATGGATGCTTATGGCAACCGGAAAGTAAAGTCAAAAAGTTTGCAATCTGAAAAACATGGTAGTCAGACAACATCATTGAACTATCAGCCTCGGTTCAACACTTTTAACGGTATCTTGTTGGGGAATTGCGACGTATTTTTGACATATCTACATGTTGGACACCAGGTTTCTGGTTTTCCTCAAAGGATCACCATAGTTGGACAGGGGAAACCCTGAAAAAACACCACCAGAAAGATGAAATCTGTCTCATTCTGTATCTGTTTCAAACTTGGATACCCCAACAACAATTGTGGGTGTCTCTCACCCGGGGTGTTTATTGTAAAAGGGGTATGGGATCTAGCAATAGTACCACCTAAAAAGATTCCCAAAAGTGAATCATCACGATTTTTCTGGGATTATACCTGACCTCTACCTTTCTGACATAGCTTTACCATAGCTTTCTCCTGTCGGCGTCCATGTCCCCGTCCGTATACCGTCCTCGGCCAGCAGCGCGGCAGAGCGGCCCTGGGGATCTCTGTACAACAGCAAGGCCCTGCAGGTTTCGACGAAGGACTCCGAGGTGTTCCTGAACGCGGGAGCTGAGTTTTCCTCCTGAAAGCCCAGCTTGGTCCATATAAAAATATGTCAAAATCACAAGGGACATTGATGCTGACATATTATATATATATATGTATATGTATATATATATGTTTGGGTGGGTTTGTCGTAAATGAAATGGACATGTCTTCTTTTCTATTTGTTGCTCCCTTTTATCGTACTTTCCTCAGCTAGTCCTACTGGCAGCTTCTCACCATTGCCAGAACAAGCACTTAGACACGCAAAAAGGGGTCCTCGGGTACGACAATTAGCCAGCTGGTGGCCATTCCTGACAAATCATACACTACATAAGATCCCTTAAAGCTATGTATATTTCTGCAGGTTGCAATCCTTCACTGCATTGTGAAAATCCACGTCTACTTCCAATTTCATCCAAGGCATCCCAAGAATGATTGCAGCCATCCCACTACCCCCAACATTATCAGCTTTTCAGATGCTTTCAGCATACTTCAAACAAAATCTTCGAGGTGGGCATGGACCTGGGCAACAACAACAGAAAATCCTATCCGTTTTTTGCCTGGATCTTAAAAAATACCACTATCAGTCACTATCCCATTGAATCCCCCTGAATCCTGGCTGGTTGACATTGAGCCTCTGGTCAACGTTTACAAAAAACGAACTGGAAAGATCCACCATGCTATGTAGCTGGGTAAATCAATAGGAAACCAATATATGTTCAATAGGAAACTGTTTGTTTACCAGAGGGTACCCCTAGTATGGATTATGAATACTCCAATAATCCACAACTAGCATAACTCGCCAAAATTTTCAACAACCAGCCAATCGGCAGTAAATTGTGTCACAAATCTTCATTGGAATCCCATTCACTATGGATTTTCTAATGATTCATATTACAAAAAATCCCCAGTAAACCAGTTCAATGGGAATTTCAGGATCCTAAAATGGAGGTACTGTACCATATAAGGCCATATTTTCTGGGGATATTCTCTTACATAGGCCTTATTTTTCGGCCTTATATATGGTAGGTACCTCCATTTTAGGATCCTGAAATTCCCATTGAACAGTTGGTTTCATATTTGGAGGATCATCCCAGTGGTCAATTTTCGCCTACGAAGCACACCAGCCCGAAAAGGTACGGGGTGCTCCTCCAAGTACGGGGGTTTTGGTCATCAAGAATGGGTTGTTGACCACAATCTTTAACCATAGCTTAAGCATAGCTGAAGCATCCTGAAATGGGGATACAAAAATTGGGACGTATCTGTATGAAGTAATTCAACTCACTAGTTGAGATTGTCTGAAAAATTAATCCCCAAAATCCAATGGTTCTCATGACTTCACCATTCAGCCATTTTAGGTACCATCTGGTTATGACTGTTACATAGCCATGGAAAATCACCATCCATGTTTAAGTTCGGTAAACCTCTATTTCGATTAGGGCCATCTATACCATGGCTATGTTAGTCATAACCAGAGGGTAATTACTAATGGTTAATGGTTGTTGATGATTGTTAATGGATAATTACTGGATGCTAGTCTTGCCGTTGTATAAAACCATTAATACTCACCAGTTTCTATTGCCCAATTTCTAGACAAACCCAGTTAGGTTACCCCTTCGACGAACCGGGGCCAGCTCGACATCTCCAGCTCCGTCAGGAGACTTGTGGAGGTTGGACACGGCGATCCGTGCAGCCAGGGTTGAAAAATCCGGATGCTTTCCAGACCTGGCTCTGCTCAAATGATGGGGATATAATATATATATATATATATATATCACTATGATATATCTAATTATATATATTATATATACCCTCCAGTAAATTAACATAGACCCTGCCAGTTGTCGGGGTTGGAAGATTAGTTTCCACTAAAAATAGTAATTTTCAAGGTCTATATTAATTTACCAGAGGATAATATGTACTCTCCCGAAAACTAACGTTGGGCAAAAAAATCAAATGGTTCCATGTTAGCGCACCCATGTGAAAATTCATGAGCGGGATAAGTGCATGATTTCCTGGGGAACAAAATTCACTTGAGACCGTCCCATAGGTTCATGTTAGGAGACCGCAGGAATAGCATGCAGTTCTATGTTATTTTTGGGGAGTGTAAGACATAAATTATATATATATATAATAAAATGTTATAATATCTTGATATATAATATATAATACATATACAGTATAATCAATGTTATAGTATATTTATAAATATATATATATATATATAAATATGATGTGCATATTAACAGGATAAGAATATCAGGGGGATATTGTCGGAATATAACCCAGAAATAGTAGGGATATTATGGTAATATGATGGGCATGTTAACAGGATATAATGAGCATATCATGGGGATATTGTGGGAATATATCCCAAAATAGGGATGTGATTGGAATGATGAGAATATAAGCAACAATATGGGTAATGGAATATCACTTATGATATAGCTCACCAATTTTTCTAAGAAACTGTGATCTTCAAAACCCGGAGTCCGGAGTACTTCATTCCGGAAAAAATAGGTTGTTGAAGAGGATTGCCCAGTTCGTTTTTAGTGCGACAATCACCAGTTTTTTTCGGATAGGTTAGCCACGTAATCATAAAAGAAAATCTCTTGCAGCCACTAGGTTAGCCACTGAGGAATGATACTTACAAAACTAGATTAGGTACTTTTCTTAATGATAACATGTACTGGTTGGTGGTTTTAACCATCTTGAAACATATTAGTCAATGGGAAGGATTATCCCAGATATTATGCAAAATAAAAAATCTTCCAAACCACCAACCAGATGTAGTAACTATAGCCACTGAGGTTACATGTAGGGTATCATTTCCCAGGGAAATTGCAACCCCTCAGATGATGGGCTGGCCGCAGATCCTGGCCGTGCTATGCACCGCCAAGGCGGAAACTTCCGTGTCGTGGTGTTGTGGTTTATCGTTGGAGCAATTTCTATCTCATAGGATCCATTGTGCTGCTATATATATGGGAACATTTACCATCAATATACCCCAAATGTTAGCATATATACCATACATGGATCCTATGGGTATAGTATAATTTCATTTTCGAACAACATTCAGAATTTCATCGCATATCAAGAATCCTGGGCCAATTGGAATAATTTCATAATGCAAAAATATGCAAAACTATGCCAGAATCAAACATGTTGAATCAGACTATGCCAGATGCAGCGAGATGACGTGAAGTTCGCCACGTCAAAAAAGGGCACCATCTCTGTGGGGGTCTCACACTTTGTCGTCCAACAAAGGTAGGACCAAACGGCGACAAGTCCAGAAAACTTGTGTGTAATACAACGACTCAAAAAACGCAAAACTAACTATGGTTCATTAAGGTTTAACTCCAACTTTCCCAAGGTGTTCATCTTCTAAACCAACTCCAAACTTCCTATTATAATCATTATATATATATAATCCTATTATGCCTTCACTTTTATTGCTGGCTGAAATCAACCATTTGTGAGAGCTAAATCAGTTAAATCAACCATCCTTTCCAAACTTGCCCCTAATATATATCCCCGTATCTCATATTATCTCCCCATCTCTTTCCAATCCTCCCCATCCCCTCTTTTTGGGTACAGGGCACATGTAGGCGCAAGTCTCTGCGGCCAAGGTGTCAACCTCTGCAGTTGAGATGCCATTGTAGAAGCCCTCCACCACCTGGCGCTACCGTGACTTTCGTCATGGACACACCGCCCTTGGAAACAAGAAAAATGCTGCAAAGATGGGCCAAAGATGAGTTTTGGAGAACCATATGCTGGATTTAGCTGAAGAAGAAGGGGACGTTAGGTAATGGTGGATTGCAGCAACTAGTTACAGTAATTAGGATTTACTGCAGGAAGCAACAAACAAATGATGAACCGATTGACAATAATTTATTGAGATAGTTGGTTCGCAAACATCACCAAACAATATAACACATCTATACTCTTGGTTATTTAATATAGCCATGGAAAATTAACATTTGTAGATGATAAACATGACGATTTACCTAAAAAACATTTTGATTTTCCAGTTTGCTACGTTAAATTACCAGGGGGTATATCAACCCACTGACAAAGAGGATAACAGCAGTTGGGACAATTCCCTTTCGCCATTCCCATAAACCACTCAACTTCCCTGGATCCCCTTCCCTGTCCTGGTGAAACATGAAATCCAACACTCTTCATGTTGTGGACAAACCATGAACGCCCTTTCTGTGAGACACATATCAAAGATATCAATTCCAAATGACGTTTCCTTTAATCTGGATTTGATATATGTGAGTTGATTTGTTAATGGATTTGATCATGGATACCATTGTTGGACTTGATATGTCAAGTCAAAAACAATACGAATCTAAGACATGTCATCCAAAATGTAATTATCATCCTCCATTCCTCCACAAAACATTTCGTTGGATGATATTTCTGTGGCCCATCCAAAATGCAAAACGCCAAAGCGGCAACCGCACCTTCTGTGTGATCAACACGGGATCGATGAATTGCAAGTCCAAGCCCTTGTCGGCTGGGCACTGCAGAAATGCATGGTTGACTATGCTCACAATTCGACAAACAATAGGATTTGAAGGAAGAATTTTCTACAACATATAGAATTAGCACCTATAAAATATAGAATTAGCATGAATTAGCACCATTGTTGTTTCCTCACAATATAGAGATTTTTTCCAACCAACAAAGGTGCTAAAATAGGTTCATAAGCGGCTTTCAGCGAAAACAAGCATGAAGAAACACTAAATACATCTAAATACTGCTTAAGCATCAACCAAATAATCAACAACTGCCAGGTATCTACCATATCTTTCCCATTCAACCAATGACCAGTAGATAATTCTCACCCTTCCTCTATTTGACTTTCTGAATTCTCTGCTGAACTTACCCATAGACTGACGCCGTAAAAAAAGTGTCATCCGATGAGACGGATGTCCATGGGGATTTTCCAGTACGCCAACGGTCAACAAAAACTGGAGGGTATGAAACAGCCTTTTTTGCGGACATACACTTAGAGCCTAGAGCCAGTACTAGTACTTCCATGGTATTTTCTGCAAATTTAAGATATCTTTCTAGCTTCCCTAGACTTGGTATCATAGTATCTCAGTTTGTCTTGCAAACCACTTGGCTGTTGAAGCTGAAGATCGGTACTTCCAATATCTTCCAATGGTACCACTTGAGACATGGCTCAAAGGTGGACCCCGTAAAATCACATTCCAAGGGAAATGGTTTGTTGGATCCTACTTTAAAATGATGTGTGCCTTCACACAGTTCCTCCAAAACTCTGTCGTTCAGTTGATTTAGCTTCCAACAAACATAGCAAACAGAAAACACAACCATCTATCGTGGTTTCTCCGAAAGGGTTACAACACAAGTCATTTGAAATAGCCAAAAGAACATCAAAGAGCATCTTCTGGATTTGTCTGACAATGGGCTACCCCATCTCATCCCATAGTTTATCACAGTCTTCCCTGTTAAACAACATAAAATCTTTTTTGGGTAATAATGATGTTCGTAAAACAAGAGTAAACTATTTCCCATTTTACTATAAATGATTGAGATTGAAACATGTTGAAACCATATATTGGTGGCATATTGCTGTACTAACAAAAAAATCTGCCTCGCAGAGGTTCTGGATGCGCTTGGTGATGTTGTCAAACTTCACCTCCTGTGGCTGTGTCTGGTTGGTGGTTGACCTACCCCTCTGAAAAATATGAGTTCGTCAGTTGGGATGATTATTCCCAATATATGGAAACATAAAATTCATGTTCCAAACCACCAACCAGTTAGATAATCTTAGATATGTATATATATATATATATTTATATGTATGTATACCGTTTTACCGTTTGACGCCAAAAATTTTTTCACTGAAGTGCTAGTGAACAAAAGGGCATCTTCACCATGCCGGACTGCATAATTTGGGGGTCATTGCAACTCGGCTGTCCTTTTCTATGACTGTCCCAAGTTCCAGGTCCTGCTTCTTCCCACTTCTCTTCACAACATACATTGCCATGCTGGGAAAAGCGAACACCTCGGAGATCATATTTGGGTTGTAACATGTTTTTTTCTGGTCCCAGCGAGGTTCTATAATGATTATATACTATAATGACTTCAAGGCCAACCTGGTTATTTATCATCAAATTTGCTGAGGAACTATCTTTCTCAGAGTCACACTAGAGTATCATGGACTAAACCCATGGATACTAACCATCAGCCAAGCCCTATCTGGTGATGAACGGCTAAGAACAAACAAAGGCACCCAGCATGACTAGGAATGATTTGCAAGAACAAGACGGTGCTTAACTGGATTGATATGTACTTGTACATATATATCATATCATATATATATGTATATATATATATATGTATGTATATATATATATATGTATATATATAATATATCATAATTCCATTTGACAGTAAAAGGGAACAAGTACAGGAAACCCGTTACTTTTTTCGTCAAACATAGGTACAAGATGGTACAAGTAGGGGCTTCCTGATGCTTTCTGTAAATTCCCCGTGATACATCATGAAACCACTTCTGGGACATCTTCAACTTATTCCCTTATCAGATAACAGTAACTTACAGTAAGTTATCATTATGTTGCTAGGATTTTACTGATCTTTTTGGGGTTGCTATTGTCCCAACTGAACTGTCCGCCGAGTTGCGTTGTTCAACGCAACTCAAAGCCGAAACAGTCCCCGTGCTTTTCGTCACAGGGCTACCTACGAGATGATCCACCATGGCGATTTATCCAGGTTCTCCTTGGCAAATAGCGACCTTATCACAAAGTTGAAAAAACCCGTTGGTGGTTCATAGAATTGGATGATGGGAAAATTTACAGGAAAACCCTATATTTGATGGTAAAAACTATGGTTTCCTGTAGATTTTCCCTTAAACCAATCCAGTGAGTGGTGCAATCACCATCTTGAAACATATGAGTTCGTCAATGGGTTTCGGATGATCCCATATATGAAATGGAAAAAAAACATGTTCCAAACCACCAACCAGTCATGGATATGTTGATTGTATGTGTGTTGATTGTTTTGATCCCTCGAAAAAACATCTTCAACAGTCTCATCCAACAAAAACATGTTTCTAGTCTGGAGTGATGAAGTCCCCAATTGTTGTAGCCCCAACCCCTGTGCCCTGGGATGCCCTGGGTGAATTCTGAAGAGAAATTCAAATCCATCCCCAAATCAGCCACTGATTTACCAGCCACCAAAAGGCTGGCTCAATGGCACATTGGCCACGCTGTGTCTACATTGACTACGCCGACAGAGGGGCCTCATTGTCCCCGAAACAGAAGAGCGAATACAACTGAGCGGTGATGGAGGATTAGCTCACACTCATTCATCAAACTTGACCATGTTTTGATCTAGGTAAATACTGAATGGCCAACATCATCCAATGTTGACTGGTTCATGCCTCATGGTTCATAACGCGCTAACAAACTTGAATGATCTATGACGGTTCAAGGCTAAACGTGACCAGCCATTGGTAGATCTTTTGGCAGCCACTGACTGATCCGTTAGGCCACTATCACCGCCCAACTCTGGGTTCCCGTTTCAGATCAAAACCGCACCTGTCTGGGTATGATGAACACGATTACCCTCTGGTAAACTAACAGTTTGCTATGGAAAATGACCATTGAAATAGTTGAATTACCCATTAAACATGGTGATTTTCCATAGTTATGTAAACGTTTACAGAGGGTAACTATCACTATATCAACAGCTATTTAAACGGAATTTCAAGAGACCTAGTGGGAAGCTCCTAGTAGCTCAGCCTCCACTGGAAGTCATGAAGGAACCCTCAGAGCACCGTACAGGCTTTGGATTTCACGGTCCTGGCCGGTCTTATGACCTGGCGCAAAAGAATTTCCATGGCATTCCCAGTACTCAACATTTTTTATCCCTGACATTCAACACCCGACTTTTGTGGTCCATAGGCAAATTTGAAGCATGTCCATATATATATAATTATATATATATACACGTCCATGGGGTCCCTTCAGAAACACACAATTTGTTTCCCAACCTTTTGACTGGTAAGCGGGTTATGACCCCCCAACCATGACTAAAAGACACTTGATTATATACCAGGTGGGACCCCCAAGTTTTAAGTTGGTTTATAAATTATAAATCCCGTAAACTATAGTTATAAGATGTTATAAATATCATAAACTATAGATCTTGGAGGTCTAAACCAACTTAGCAATCTAGGGGGCCCCACTTTGTATCCATGTTTGTGGCTGACAATACGCTCACAGTGCTTATGATCCCCATATTTCTTTGCTTCTCTTGGCGTTTACAAACTTCACCTGGGCCTTGATGGTTGGTTTGAAACTGTTTAACCCATATTTTTTAAAAGTGTATATGCAGAGTCTATTGGAAATGGATCCAGATTTTTATCAAGAAATAGAAAAAATACATTTCATCAATTTTCTAGGTTGTAGACCAGCATGTTTGCAGAATCTTCGGAAGATCCATCAGAAAAAAACATGTGTCTCTCACCTTGGGATACCCCGTCGGCCCCACCTGAGCATCTTTGGCCACAGCGTCTTTGTCCAGTTGCGCCAACACGCAGAACAGGACCTGCACGATGACGCAGGCAGCGTGCCAAGGGCCCCCGGGGGGGCCCAAGGCCGAAGGCCGACAGAATCGTAGTGTGCAGGAGGTTTCAAAACTGCTTTCATGCCGTGAAAACAAAAAACATCTCAAATCATTCAGTTCATTCCATATTCCATCAGTTTGATTCATACAATCACCGTAAAAACGATGTAAAAACATCATGGGTGTGTCCAAAATTCAAGCACCACAACAAAATCATGTTTATGTTTTCATCATTTTTCCCAACTTTCAATGGCCATTCTATGGGTAACCCGCCCATTTTCAAACACCACTGGACCAGATCGTTCCTCGACGAACTCGTCATGCGTGAGGTGCGTCTGCGGGCTGAAGCCCAGGGTCAGAGGACCTAGGGAAAGTCCCGGGCGGCTGTGAATGGATGGATTTGAGGGGATCGTAAAAGTGAAATGTTGGGTAAGTACCATATCTAATATTTGTTGGACAAGTAGATATCTATAAAACTAGATACCTATATTTTGATATATCTACGATGGTACCCTTAATACCGAATGGCTGAGACCCTCCGGGAATCAAACATGGCTTGCTGGCAAATCCACCGTTTGTAGATGATTTTACAAGCTATAAACATTTTACCAGCAGGATTTCCACTTGCCACGTTTGACTACCGAAGGGTACCATATTTTCAATCAAACCCATGTATCAACGAAATCACCAGCAACAGTTCCTTTTTTACATATTAAAAGATCTGTTCGTGAAAAGTCAATGGCAATTTCCATATCCATATGTATTTATAAATAAACATATATATATACACTATGTAATATGTATTATATAAATAAACATGTTTAATCAGTTTACACCTCATTCCAGATGTTTGTTCGTAAACAATACCACAGAGAGTATCTCATATGACATCCGCGGGTTACTAGAATTCTCCTTCAGCACATTTCAGCACTGGAACTCCCCGAGCTAACCAGGTAACCAGTGGATTTTGGGGTGCCCACATATTCACTTCATATCGATTCATATGCCATAAAGACTATATATATATGTATATATCAATAGTTGGTATAGTTGGTACTAAAAAGTATAACATGTTTGAATATATATATATATATACACATATAATTACTACTAGTTTCAACATTTAATAACGGATTTTGGGCCCAATATCTCCAAACGCTCAGCCGCGTTAGACGCCGCCCAAACGGTTCCAACAGCTTCGGCTCTGAGCTTCCAACAGTTGCGAGAAACGAAGATCCAGTTCGCACCAAGGAGCTGGAAGAGGGACTGGCGTGGCGGTTGACTCCGGCCATAGACAATCCATAGTCATCCATAGTATCCATAGAATATGCTATATCCATTGATCAGGAAATATAGTCATCTAAATATGATGCATATAGTCTATAATAGTATACATATATATATACACGTACATATATATAATATATGTTCATCTTTTTGCATATAATGTTTCTCCCCAAAACGTGATGTTTGTTGGGTTAGAAAATTCCACGAATACTATCATAAACCATAGCAGAATTGGAGGTATGTTCACCAGCTGAGCTATCGTTTGGAGGCCTCACTTTCTGCTAAAAGAATAGGAGATTTTGATCGGAAAAATGATCTGATTAATCTAGATTCTCAAAATAGGTTGGATTTGCTGATGAGTAAATCAACAAGAATCACCGCACAAACCATTTTCAGAGCCATACCAAAACTGTGTCAAAGCAGTGGGACTTACTCTCCGTTAATTTGACACGGATTTTTGGACAACTGCCATTAAAATAGAACATGTCTTTGCATATTTTTGCACAAAATCATAGGATCAGTTATACGAAATTTCAGGAATTACCACTTTGATCATCAAACAAAATACAAATCATAGACGATTTTGAATTCTAGACGTATATATGTATTGCAAAAAACATATTTACCACCTGGGCCTTCATCTTAAATGGAAATCGTCCTATAAATCGCACATTTTCCATGATCTTCGCCATATCTGCTCACCGCAGGCTTACCTCAATCATGTTTCCACACTTCACCTAAATTTTCCTATGTGAACATCCCATACTCTTGGGGCTCAAGATGGCTCAATGGGGCTCAAGTATCCTTTTTGCGGTCTATGTCTATCAGTATATCATTCTCACTATCTGTTTTTTTTCGTATTACACCTGCATTATGATGATTATCATTATAGTTATAGTTTATCGTAGTCCCCCAAAGATAGAATTAGAAGAGTTGTTTTCCACTTTTTTCAGTGGGGATTTACTTTTCTATCTTGCGGATGTCTAAAATGATGACTTACACTCTGGTTATTTAACATAGCCATATAGACGGCCCATAGAAATAGATGGTTTACCTATTAAAAATGGGTGGATCTTTCCATGGCTATGTTGGTCATAACCAGATGGTAAACCTCCATTTTCCTATGGGTTTCCCTATGGGTTTCCCTATGGTTTTCCGTCAGAATCACCGTCAAAAAATCGACGGCACGGCACCTGCAAACGAGGCCATGGCAAGAGTCGTGGTCCACCCTGGCCTGTCATCAATCTTTGGGAGCCCTCCAGTCATGGTGTTTTTGATGATAGTGACAATATGTATATAGATATATCCAAATGGTAATCATGTTGGATATATATATATATAATAATCATACTGATAATATCATAATGAAACTGATCATAACAGTAATTATAATAACAGAACAATGACACAATATATATATACATATATATATATATATATACATAATTATACATACATATATGTATATATATGTATACATATATATATATATATATATATATATATATATATATATATATAT
>Ga0126342_10001036_pt1 | contig 36450 bp, 39 predicted proteins | sample Cyp1metagenome_FD_92528 | JGI IMG/M metagenome (GOLD analysis project Ga0126342, IMG submission 92528) | Coral microbial communities from Lord Howe Island, Old Settlement Bay, Australia - Cyphastrea 1 metagenome | ecosystem: Host-associated > Invertebrates > Cnidaria > Coral ... | reverse complement strand
TAGTTTGACATAGTTTGACATAGTTTGACATAGTTTGACATAGTTTGACATACGATTCAGAAAAGCATGCTGTAAGAAAACAAAGGGCAAATGCGACAAATGTTTTCGGTAAAGCTCTTGTTTCCTGCGGGACCATTGTCAAAAGACTCCTGGGAAAAAGTCATTTTTTTCTGTGCCATCTCCATGAACTTTAAAGGGTGTCTAATAAGCGCCCCTTAAGAATCTCAATTTTCGTAATGCCAATACACGCCCCCTAGAACTTCCTGGTATGGGTATACATGTGTATATTCCGTATGTTCAATACCTTCCCATTGTGCAAACAATATGGCATAAATTGTGTATATGACATATATATGTAACAATGTAGATCATTTATAGCATTAGAAATAATTTATTATACATACATATATATATATATATATATTATACGTCATATATAGTCTTGTTATAAGTTGTAGTAACTTTTTACCACAATATACCAGTCAGCTTCGCAGCGTTCTGTCCTGGAGCTCTTCGAGGCGTTGCTCTTGACGCCTCGTGGAGTCCAATCGTCCTGTCGATTCCAAAGCGTCGAGCCTCGGATTCCAATTCCGCGATTTTTCGGAGTCAAAGGCTGAGTCTGGAAATAGATTCTATCTGAATCTGATTTTTTTACATTAATCGTGTAAGTGGAAGATCCTGTTTTGCGAATGTTGATTCTCTTGGAGAATGGAAGGCCTCGTTGTGGCAAACTATATAGACATAATTCTTAGGCAATCAAATCGTATGAAACCAAATTTAACCAATCATTACAGCACGAGTGTTGAATCTTTCGCAACAGTTCCTGCTCTTGAGTTCCGGGAAAAAAACAATCTGAAGTAGCTGGCCTTGCGTGCGCCCGCTCTGCACTGGCATGAACTCCTTGGAACTCAACACCGGCAGTAGCCTCACAATATGCACAGATATGCACAGCCCGACACGGCATTCTATGTTTGAAACGCCAAGGGACACGCAGGGTTTCAGCCCAACAAAGCCATCATAAGTCAAAGAATGTCAAAAGAGATTGAAATCGCCAGGAAAATCGGAGCTCAAGTCAATGCCGCAGCCCGGCAGTAGCCTCATTGAGAGCTGCTTCGTCCTGCTGCGATTCTGCAAACCTTTGGGTGAGTCCGACTCTGAGTCCGAAATTTCCATGTTTCTTGATGTTTCTTGATTGCCAATGAACTGAAGTAACTGAACCACTCCACACTGGTCCTTGAGCTCCTTCTGTTGCACTTTGACACCAGAGAGCTCTACCTGGTGCCCGGGATCTCAAATGGACATCAAATGGACAGGACAGTTAAGGCATGTTAAGGCGGCCCACGCCTGCAATGCTTTCAGTGCCTCTTTGGACTCAAACATCTCCTATCCGAACGTGGCACTGTGAGCTAGTTGCACCTGTCTCAGGCTATTTCAGGTTGCTTCAGGTTGCTTCATTGTTCCAGCTTTCAGAATCTCGTAGAGGCAAGGGCGTGTGCCTAGGTGTCTTCTTCAGATCAATCAGTCAAGTCTCGCAAGCCAACTCAGGCCAGCGTTTGACCTTCGTAATTGCTAGCTGCTGGCCGCTAGCCGTCAAGAATTCCAAAGCACGCCAGACAAATCAAGAGTTTGGATCACATCTACATCTTCTACAAGCCCAACAGCTCTCAAAATTGCGCACCTCCTGATATCTTTCCAACAGCGGCAGAGTCTTTCCATGCAGATCCTCAAATCTCTTTTGAAGCTGTGCCTCAATGCCAGAGCTCGACTTTATCTGTTGGCCTTCTTAAGACATTTGCCAATAGTAGATTAGTTATTGAGTGCTTAAGTCTAAAACACAAGAAATGCGAGCGTTGCAGCGTTGCACTGTATTTCAAAAGATCTCTGGATATTCCGCACTCATGCCTGATCAGCAGCTTGCAAAGCCTTGGCCAAGCTGAGAAAATGGTGAGAAAACAAATAAAATTAATTCAACTGAGCCGGGCTGGACAATTACACTTGTTCAGGGTGGGGTTTCGACTTGGCAGGAAAAGCAATGCACAATGCGTGTCAACTAATTATCAACGCGTATTGACATCTTCTGTGCATGCTCTTAAGCTCTTGCCATCTGCTTTGATTGTGTTTTTATTTTGTAGGAAGAAATACGAAGTTCACCTTCCAACTTCAACCACCGGCACAGTCCTTCGTCAAGCCCCGGACCTTCTGATGCTCACAGAGCGAAATCGCAGCTTGAAAGCTGGAGAGCTTGTCTTGCTCCTTGCAATAAGATTCAAACCTTCACCAAATTCACCATGTTTGTGTGATTTGTCGTGGTGATGCATTTCTTTTCTCTATTTGGATAGCAACATATAGCAACAATACAGCGACCATTGCGACCATTGCGACCATTGGATCAGTTTCATTTCAGTCCTCGGCCAAGGTCTCTCTCAAGGTCTCCGTGGTCTCCAGCTTCGCAAGCTTTTCGGACCTGAGACTGCGTCGGGTGATATTCGAGATCAGTGCATGAAATCTGCGATGTGTTGAATCTGTGTTGAACTACATTACAAATCATTACAATATTGCAGATTGCAGATTATTGCAGATCTTACAGTACAATGGCACTGCCAGCGGTGCATGTTTTTCCTCACTGAGCTGCCCTGGCTGCTGGGCCAATCGCAGATCGCTGCTCTGAAGACGTTCTTCCAGGCGATCAAGACCTTCGGTGCCAAATTTCCCCAGCTTTGTTCGCTCTCAGAGGGACACTGGGATTGGTAACAACGATGCTGCCGTAAACGCATATTACATCATATTACTATATTACATGTACAATATTTGCAATATGTATATCAATGTATTACATATCAGTCGCATATCTATACCATGTTCCAGCTGTAAAAAATTGGCAGAAACTTCTGCAGGGAATCCTCAACTCGCACCTCGCTTCCAGGAGTCCATGGCTGTGTTGAAGCCTGGCATCTCGAGGACAGAAACTCAAAAGTATCGGAAATAGTGAACGGATGTGAACGGAACGAACGTTTGTCATAGATCTTGAGAGAAAATGGTTGCCACTCTAAAGAGTGCATTCTGAGGAAAAAAAACTCTGGGACAAAACAGGATTTCTACCTTTTCACCACCTCTCTCTACTGTCGGGCGGGTCTTCATACCCTGAGGTTTCTTGGTGAAACCTGTGTAACCTCGACTGCACCTCTTTCTTAACCCATGCATTGCAGTGAAATTTCATGAAATTTCATGTCTATCATACTGTCTATCAGTTGTCAGTCATTGTCATGGCCCTTGGGAATTCTGCACGTGGCACGTGCCTTTCTCCGCTGAACGAACCTGGGCGAAAAAGCGGCGATTCGGCCGAAATGGCAACGGGATCACGGGATAACCTGGGCCTCTGAGGCCTCGGGCGGAGCTTGTCAGCTGGGCTTGTTCGAAGCTGGAACTCCTGTGGGCAGCACTGGAACAGCTGGAAACAGCTACAGAGTGTCGAACGAAACTGATGTGATCAGATGTGGCTTAGTAAATTAGGATTTGTGGCTGACTTGTTTGGAGTTCCAGAAACTCCGAGAAACGATAAAGTGAACATCAAGATCTTCAAATGTAAAAAAAAACACTCAACATTTAATGTTCAAAGTAAAGGCGTGCTCAAGAGCAAAGCTGCAAGTAGAGGTTCACTTCGGAGAGTTTCCGCCGTGTTCACATGCCGGCTGTCCAGCCTTAGTTGCTCCTGAAGTTCCCCTACGTGTCCATCAAGTACCTGATTGGTGAAATCTTGTGGTGTCAAGTGTCAACCACAGAGTTCACATATTCTAACGAATCCTTTTGATCATAGTTCTTCTTGACTCTTGAGCGATATAGTGACATCATCGGCAATGGCTTAAAATCCGGACCTCACAACAAGTCTATCAATTCTATCAAGTCTACAAGTCAATGTCAATCTCACTGAGTATGATGTCAATGTCAGGCTTGGCCTGCAAACACTCTTGCAATGCTTGATGATCTTCCATCCTGGCGTCATCTACTGCTGCTTGCCTCAGACGACTTTTTGTGCAACATATGTCTGAGACCTTTCGATCGTCTCTCTATATGTATACATGTATGATTCTGTATACACGTGTATATATACTTACATACATATATAAATATACAATTATATATACAATATATATATATACATATGCCATGTGTGTCTTCTTCTTCTGTATTGGATATGATCCTGCGCTCGCACAATTCTTTCTGACAGCGACACCAGTCAAGTTGGGACCACCCCAGCAACGGCTAAATTTGGCTGGGCTGTTGGCAGTGTCTGCAACTTCTCGTCTACGACGTCTACACTTTGCTTGTCTTCAGCCAGCTTTACTTCGAGCGCTTCTCTTTGTGCACTTAGCTTGTCGGAGAGCTCAGTGATCTCCCTCAACATCCTCAACACTTCTGAACTCATACTCATGCATCAAAAAACTTCGAAAAAAAAACGACACATCCTGAAAAACATCCCGGATATTCCCGGATCCTACAAAGACTGCTGTCTTCGACGTGCGGTCCGTCCTTTGTTGCAGGGCTTCCGACTCGCCATGCTGCTGATGAAGCTGATGAATTTGCTTGAGCTCCTGCTTGAAGTCCTGACAAGAGTCAAAGCCTCATCGACAAACCATTGGCAAACCATTGGTAAAGGATGGTAAAGGTACTGCAAAAACATTGCACAATCACAAACACTGCAATGAGGTCTGGGAAATTCATGGAAATTCTAGATCTGGGCCATCTGAGCAGCATAGCTCTGCCATGGGTGCACTGTGCTTCGCTACGCATTCGTCAGGATGGGCCACAGAGCTTCCACGCCTCGCGCTGCTGCGTCTGCAGCTTGGAATCGGCTTCCTGCAAAGCTTGAAGACCTTGCACAATAAATCAAAACGAATTAAATGAGAAGTATGGAGAAATCACAGAAATCAAAAAATAATAATGTTCTGCAAAAAAAGGAACAGAAAGCTGCTGGATGCTCAAAATACCCCTGCCCTCAGAAGAATGTTGTGTGTCTGGTGACATGACTTCGCGACATTTCACGACTTTAGCCGAGCAGCGGGAAGACAGCTGCTCCACTGATGTGAGACGGTCTCCCAAACGTTCTGCCAGTCGTTCCTGGCTCTCGGCCTCAAGTCTTCAAAAGGAATGGAGGAACGAAAGGCACGATAGTAGGAAGTCGGTGTCAAAATATTTTAGGTGTGTGTATGTACATTATATATGAATGTATATACATAGAGAGAGAGAGAGATCAAAATCCTGTGACAAGCAATGAAACATCTTAGCCTTCGGTTTACTCAAAATATATGTGGAATCTATTTACATCACCAGAAGTGCAAGGAGGAGAGCCTGCTCTGTCTTTGTCTCCTCAATTTTGCCCGCGAGCTGCTCTTGTTCCTGCTTCATCTGGTTGTTCATCTCAGCAATTTGGGCCTAATCTGACGGCCCAGGGTATCAGGGAGGAACGTTGGAAAGTATTCGAAACTAGCGGTGTGACTCAAACTGAAAACCTGGAAATTGTTTGTTGAATTTTGTTGACCGGTACTTGACTGCTGCTTCAAAGCTTGTGCCAAGTATGCATCACCACAAGATAGGCCAACATGCCACACTAACAAATATAACTTGTCGGCTTTAACCGTCTATTCATCTATTCACAAATATTCACAAAAAACAACTCAAACGCACCGGGTGTCTCTAATTTCTCTCGTACTTCTATCATCTTCTCTCCGCTTTCTCGCCTTCGTTTGGTCCAGACTTGCAGCGTGGGCAGATTCTTGCCCTTCTACACCTTGGTAAATCTTGGTGTCTCTTGATTTGTAAAACAAAACAAGACCTGGTAAATAAAAGCTTGAACACGACAGGCTTCAACATCTGTCATCATTGATCAGAGTCCGTTCCCAGACTCTTTTTACTGGACTACCCGTCATACGACAGACTAGGTCAAACAAGTCAGGGAAGTGTGTCAGAACCCGAATATGTTTGATTGTCCGATGAAAGGAATGCAATTGCCCAGATTCAGCAACTTTGGCACTAGGCTCTAAGCACTAAGCCCCTGACGGGCCATGCGTTCAACGCAATTTGCAAGGCCTTTCTCCAACTGGGCCTCTCATATGCCGTCTTGCGCTGAACGAACAGGAAGCCCTTTGCAAACTCTGGGATGAAGTAGTATGAATAGGGTTGTGGACCTGAAATGGTTGAGTTGGAATTCATGGAATCTGATGCCTGGCCATGTCATGTGCAGCGACAGAGTGCTTCCGTGCTTGCTGAACCTCTTGAGAACAGACTTCGATGTATGTATATATATATAGTTATAATTATATATATACATACGGAAGCTTGCGGAAGATCTTCTTATCCTCGCACCCGGTCTTACCCATCTTACCCTTCGTGCATCTTTTCTTATCAATTCTGCACCTCGGCCTTCTCCATTGCAGAAGCGACGCTGGAAGACACAGTCTCCACACCTAGACTGAGATCCGAGGAAAAACAGCACCGGGTCAACACATCTTAATACCTGTCAACACTCACGTTACAGTTTCTTGGAGCTTCAGGCTGCTTGTGTTTGTCAGGGTGTCAGCGAAGGGCGACGTTGCTGCGGGTCGGACAAGTAGTAAAGATAAGGGTGTTGCTGGGACCAGTGCAAGTTTAGTTCAGTTCGGCAAGAAGAGTCTAGAACGAGACGCACAGCCAGTGAGTTTGCCTAGAGCCGCCTAGAGCATAAACTCACAATGCAGCCACGTGGAGACGGGTGACTCATAGGTTGACGCAGAAAGTTTTTCTGGAAAAGATGATCGGAGATTCATGTGAAAAGATCCTCATGCACCGCTTGGATCCGCTTGGGTTTAGACATGTCCGTGCACTGAAAATGCTTTTGGATGACAACTTAATATGAAAAATTATGAAAATATATGAAGAGTTATGAAAATCATATGATCTCATTTTGGACTATTTCACATTGAAGTTACGTTGAACACACATGATCTCACATGTCTCATGATTTCTCAGGCCGAGAGGTCAGGGTCGCACGAGCCATGCGTTCAACGCAATTTGCAAAGCCTTTCTCCAACTGGACCTCGCACATCAAAAGCGCATGAAAAAGTGCACAAAGCATATGCAAAAAGCATGCAAAAAGGCAAAACCTCTTCCGAGACTCTAAGATATGTAAGGTATCTAAGATTGATTTTCTTGTGCATTGTGGACAACAAGAATGTTGTCCGAATGTTGTCCTGACACTGAAACTGAACTGTTGTGGCATTCATGAAGTTGGTGCGTGGCCGGTTAGGCCTGTTAGGTCTTCCTAGCTATACGCATCAGATTTCCATCAAGTACTCACCGCGCGGAGTGACCTGCTCTGATCTCGTAATGGCAGCTTCAGCCTGATGGAAACCACTTGATCGACCGATTTTGACTGCAAGTACCAGTTTTCACTTTGGCACCTCACAGATCATCCATGATCAATAGATATCAATAGATGATTCAGATGATATTATCAAATTGAAATTTGACAAACTTTTTGTTCTAGAAAGTGTGGCTCATCTCCATCACCTGAACATGACCTACATCATCCTACTTTTTTGTCGTCTCTGTCACTTGCACTTCTTCTTCAGCTATGTTCAGCTATGTTCCGCTTGCGAGGTCCTGCAAGGTTTTGCAAGGTCCTGGCAGAGTAAGTTGCGCCTGGATCGAGGCCTCTTGTTGTGAAAGCTGCAAGAGCTGTTGCGATTGCGAGGCGATGTCCTAGAGCGCAAGCTGCTAGACAGAAGCATAATATGAAAACTTACTTGAAAGCTGAACTTCAACTGAATAAGTAGTCGTAAGTAGCAGAATGCAAGAAAATCAAGAAATCACTGAAAAAAAACTCAGCAACGCAGCATGAGTGAAGTGTTTTGATTTTCATCAGTCCTCTTTCAGCTCCTCCTTGACCTCTCCGATCAGCACTTTCAAATCTCGTTGCGATGAATAGATTAACTCCTTGACCTCCGATTGGACACTGTGAAAGAGACGAGGTGGAGTCAGGTGAAGAGGCAAGTTTTCACATGTTTCCTTGGCAGAAACACTTGGCCAACTTCAGTACTACCCAGGACATGAATCTGATGGTGTTCTGTATGGTTCTGCCATACAGCATGTAGTTTATGTGGCTTGCAACAGTATGAACAGTGCATGTGTATCATGTGTCACGTGCCTGGCTTTGGGCCGTTTCGTTGCGACGAGCTTGGTCACCTCAGTGTATTGCAAATTGGATGCCTAGGAATTCCAGTGCTTAAAACTCAAACTGATTCAAAATGATTCAAACTGATTCAAACTGCCACCCACTATTGACCCACTATGTTTTGAACAGATTTCATTCAGAGTGTTCCGAGTGTTCCGAGTGTTCCGAGTGTTCCGAGTGTTCCGAGTGTTCAGCTGAGCTATGCTGAGCTACTGAGGGGGCCGAACCCATCGATTTCTCCAAACGATTTAGCTCAGGCTGCAAGGCCTTCGAAAAAAGCTGAAAGCTGAAAGCTAAGAGCTAAGTGGATCTAGGCCACTTTGATCTCACAATAGATTCAGTAGATATCCCTGTCAAACTGAATCCGCAAGCAAATTGCTTTTGTTGAGCGAAGACATTGCCATTGCCAATTGCAGTTGGCAATAATATATAGTAATGAAATGTAATGAATAATAACAAGAACGGCAGGACACAGAAATGCCTCGCAGCGTAAAACTTGCGAATGGACGTCAGTGAGTTGGTCAGAAAGCTGCGCCACCTACAGGAGTCAGTTCTGCGGGTGAGAATGAACAAGTGCGAAAGTTTATGAAAAGTTTGAAAAGATGTGAAAAAAAAGTGTTTACTTTCTCGCAGCACCTTGAACTCCGCGGTCTTGCTCCAGGCCTGGACGAAGTTGCATCGAGAACTTCGATGCGCAACTTGCGAAGTTTCGTGCAACACTCTAGGAAGTTCTGACAAAATGTGACAATATAATATATATATATAATAATATAGCAGATTGTAACAATACATGTTTAAAAAAGTGCCATAGCAGTATCATAATGCTTTCATATGTCATATCATGTCTGCAGTCTGCACCTCAAAAGAGCTTTGCTTCTGTGATGCTGCAGACTGCTCTGCCCTGCCAAGCTGGGTGCGACCCTGTGCGGCCCTTCAGGCCACTCACTTAGGTCATATTGTGCCTCACATAAGGTTATGTCTACGTAGTATCTGGATTGTATCTTGTGTATATTCTTGTGCGTTAAGTGCTAAGTGTAGGGTGGTGTTGTGTCGGAATCCATAGCAATAAGGTTATAACAGCTCTGTGATAAGTTTACTTGCAGGGACAGCAGATCCTACAGTCGGGGGACAGCCACACCAGCGTGTGTTTGACTGGGAATTGCTGTCAAGGCACGACAAACGAACGCACTCCTTCATTTGTTCTTCAGTCCTTGCTCAGTCAGCCCGGCAATGCAGTTCAAGGCAACCTATACAATAGCTAATTGCTGGGGATCACCAATCAATGACTGCATCAGAATCAACTCACAATGGCAAGAAATTGAAATATGGGCTTCGTAGGGCCCAATAAACCATTCTGGGCTTCATCCAAAACTCTGGCTCCTTGACATTCTTACAATCTTAGCTTAGCTGCACAACGGGCTCAGAAAACTCTTGATGTCACTTGATCTTGGCTTCTGAAGGACCTACCGTTCCCCAGCATGTGGCTTGTGTCTGCTCCTCTTCTGCAGCTTTCCAATCTCTTCGGAGGCCCTGCCCAACGCTGAAGCCTCGCAGAGCGACACCGCCAACGTCTGCCACGACTGAAAATCTGGTCTATCCACATCTTGCAGTGGCATTGCCGCTCTCGTTGTCATCATGACCCATTAGCATCCGAAAAACAACAAATTAGCCAGAGACTGTCAGAAAGTGCCTGCTGTGCTGCAGTCTGGAGCTGACCCTGTGCGAAACCATGTCATGACAGTGCTCGACACAGCTGGGACGCAAGTAGCAGCAGATAGCAGCAGTAGACTATGTCGTGAACTATGTGGTAAACATAGTAAACTATGGTATGTTGACATATGGTTGACCTTTGTTGACTATGTTCTATATAAACCATGTAGTAAATCATGTAACACCTGGCATCGTCTGACTTTGCCTCGATCTGGGCGTCCATCTTCTTGGATTCAGCGCAGAGCTGCTGCAGTTGCTGACTCATTGCAGGTAAAATATTCTTCTGCCTGCGAAGCCAATCACTACGAGTGGACAGGTTTTGCACAATGCTCAAATCACGCGTGTTCAAAAGTTCAAAACACACTGCGCCGCTGCACCTCTCAAGCTCCAAATTCAATGAATGGCTGCCAGTGGCCAGCTCCTGCTGTATTTCAGTTGTTTTAGTGGACTTGTGGTCTAAATCCCTGTGACTTGGTACTAAGATGATAAGTTCGTCGGAGGCTTGGACTGGAATCCCATTGCCCCCGTTGTGAAATGCCGTTTATCTGAAATGCTCCTGGGGACACTCTTTCTAGTGGATAAACCGTGATAAACCTCTAGAGTCTAGAGTTTCCGAGTTTCTGGGTATGCCAAATATGAGACTTTTTTGGAGGGATTCTGGTGATTCTGGCCATACTGCGGTCCTTCATCCTGTTGTGGAGATCTGCCCTGTTGACCTGCTCATCCGTCCTCAGCATCCAGGTATTTCATGAAATGAAAGACGTGTGTTGGGCCAATAGGTCGTGAAATTTTGGGTATGCTGCTGCAGCTTTTGGCACTCGTCGTGGAGCAAATTAGTCCTCTCCTGGAATTTGGAACGGTGGGATTTCAGATTCCTGGGAGCAAGTCTTGGATGTGACTCAAATGTGACATGTCCGGACATGTCATATTTCAATGGCAATCTTATCAATCTTGAAGTAAAGACACAAGTAAAGGACGATTTCACCATGGTGGAATAGCCCAAGATGATCTCCAGTGACCCTCAGACTTGGATGACCCTTGAACTTAAATTCATGTCGAATATTTTGAACTCCGAAATTCTTCGATGCCTCCAACTTGGAGCTATGCTTCGTCAGGTTTCCAGTGCTTTCGATAACCTGATCCAGCGAGTCGATGGATCAAGGTGATAAATGGTTGACCAAACTGACAAAAACATCCCCGCGGACTGGAAACCGTGCTCGTAAAAACACATTTCTTAAATGAGTGTGGCACTGTGGCAAAATGGGAATTTCTGATCTCAAAATCCTCGAAAAAATGGATTCCATTGCCACAGTGACAGCTCATTTTCATCTGATCATTCATCTGCACTGCCAAAGCGACTTTTCTCAGAAGGTGCGCTTCAATTTGTGGTGGTTTTCTTTTGCAAGTTGGGACCGAAACCATGCTCTAGAGCCCATTCAGTAACGTAGCATCAAAAACTACTTAGAAGTTGTTAGAGAAGTTAGTAACGCCAGCATCAAGAACGCACGTGGAAGTTGTCAGAGACGTGAGTAACGCTAGCATCAAGAACGTACTTGGAAGTTGTTAGAGACATTAGTAACGCTAGCAGCCGCTAGCATCAAGAACGTACGTGGAAGTTGTCAGAGACGTTGGTAACCTAGCATCCAGAACGCACGTGGTAGTTGTCGGAGATGTGACTAACACTTGCATCAAGAACGTACGTGAAAGTTGTTACAGAAGCAATACAGAAGCTAGTAACGCTAGCATCAAAAACGTACTTAGAAGTTGTTAGAGAAGTGAGTAACGCTAGCATCAAGAACGTACGTGGAAGTTGTTAGAGAAGTTAGTAACGCTAGCAGCAAGAACGTACGTGGAAGTTGTCAGAGACGTTAGTAACCTAGCATCAAGAACGCAGGTGGTAGTTGTCGAAGATGTGAGTACCATTAGCATCAAGAACGTACATGGAGTTTCTTGGGGCAAGGACGCTACAGTGATTTTATGAGCACAGTTTTCGGTCCGCTGGCAAAAACATGCAAAACAACGCGAAACAAATCCAGCAAAAGCTGTTATGCGAGACATTTGCCTCGCGAAGTTGCACTTCTGCTGCTGCTTGCCGGGCCTCAGACTGCGTTGCAGTGTCTACTTTGTCCCAATACGATCTACGCATTCTCCGGGAGCTTTGAACCTGTAGAGCTTTGTACACAAACCTCTACCTCTACATACCTGTACCTTGTACATCTTCATACCATGATATACCATGTCAGCTGCTTTCATCTACTGCTTTTACATGCTTTTCCGATCGTTTCAAGACTGCGGATATTGTGTCTTTCAGGCTCCAACTTGAAGCTTTCCACAGCTCTCTTGTAGCAGGTTCTCCCAACGGACCTGGCGTTATGTGGCATTCCATTGCACATCATATGACCTCTGGTCGCACCCACTCGGCAAGGCCTGGACCGTACACAGCATATCCGACAAATATCATAGACGCTGCAAAAAACAGCAAGGAACAGACAAAATAAAATCTAACCTGGCATAAACAATGATACAGACAATCTGTTGTGAAAATGCTTCAATATAAAAAGGGGCGTCTGGATCATTCATGTTTTTCTAACCTAGCCTATACCTAGCCTCTGTCCATGCCACTGTCAACATCGCAACTGTCTTGAGCTCGAAACATCCATCAAACAGATTAATATATAATAGCATCTGGAAACATGGATCCTTGACCAACTTCAGCACCTCTGCAGTCTTCAAGGCAGTACCAAAGCTGAGGGCCTCTGTATGTCGGCTGTGGTTTGATAGCGAGATCAGTTCAAAAAAGTTGAAGTGATAATAAAAGTGAATAATCTAAGATGCAATAAATGATGAAAATGATGAAATCTGATAGGAATTAGAAGGTCAAATCAGAAAATCTGCCGTTGCCGTGCCTGTTGCAGCAGTTCTGCATCCCTCTCACGGTGGTGCTGCAAATCCTGAACCAGAGTTCAACTGGTGGCTATCAAAAAAGACCCTTAATAAGTCATGAAGATCATGCACATCCCTCAGCATCGGCATATCAATCCCACTTTCAACTATATCAAATATCACAATCATCGGAGGATTTCTTGATGTTTTATCATGTTATATATATATATATATGTTAGGCTATGCCAAATACTACGCGTTGGTCTCAGCGTGACTGCACTCCAGCGGATTCAGCTTCGGCCTTCAATTCCTCCGATAAAGCTGAGTGCTCCTGCAAGGTCGTGGCAGAAGTTGCAGAACCACTCAGAAGATGTCCTGTTCCACTTTGTTTCCAGAAAGGGGGATGCTCTGGAACATGAGTAATGTGAACCCTGGGTTAACCAAGAATTGAAGATTTTAGGTCCATTTCAGCTAACGCTGACTTTTTTTGGGGTAGCCCCTCTCTTTAATCAGCCAGGGTTTATTCAAATTCTAGCTTGCTTATTACTGCACTACAGTTCGACATTCCCCAACTCCCATCTCCTGCGACCTGTGCAAGTGCATCTCGTGATCAAAGAGTTGTTGGCAGTGCTCCTGCCAAGGCATCCCAGCAATTCATGGCATCTGGCTGCCGTTCTTGCTCCAAAGTTTGCTGCGGGAACCAAGAGATCAAATAACCACGTAGCAGAACGAAAAAAGAGCGCCCTGATGTTTCACCAACTGCGAGAGTTACCTTCTGTCTGAAGTTACTGCATCGGAAACAGCTAGAGGGTGTAAGAGAAAGGTACACCAATGGCAGCGTGGAACTCTAAAGTCACTAAAGACACAGATGAACGGTGCCAATAAAACAAAAAACACGTGACGCAGTCGCTATGAGCACAAGAGCCACACCATCAGGATGAAACAAACAAGCACAGCCTCGTGAGCCTTGTGTATCAGAAACAAGCGAAACAAGCAGACACTCTCCACTACCCGGCACTACCCGGCACCGCTCCAGCCGTTCGGAGTGAAGAACTTGCTCACTTTGCAGCTGCTGCAAGTTCTGTTGCAGTTCTGTCAACGAGACACCTGGCTTGGCCCGATGAGGTTGCTAGAGCAAAATTCATGAACCAGATTGAACCAGCATAATCACAAGAAAACCTTATGTGCCCTCAGAGCAAAAATCTAACCAAATACATATATGTAATTTATATGTATATGTACATAATGACACAGAACCAATCAAAGAGAATTTCAAAGCAAATGAGCATTTCATGGCTTTTCCAATCTGAACATATCTGAACCATGGAGAGTGTGGGATCCCGTGACAGGGCCTTGTTTCTCGCAAACGCCAAGGCGGCCTTGAACACTTGCAAGTTCCTGGCACAAATTTTTTATGAAAGGACAAGGACCTGCATCAAGCCGCGAGGCGTTCAGCCCCGGCGCCGTTTGTCGAGCCGAGTTCTATCATATTCTTAAAATTTCTTAAACCAAACTTCTTGCCTTGCAATCGTCGAGAACTTGAGCACTGAGGCTATAGAACTTCTCATGCAGCTCCTTCATTCGCTCATCGCTGACGCCTACGACATCGTCCGGGCATTTCAGAATCAGAATTTGAAAAGAACAAAAGTAATTTGAAGGAACTTGAAGGAACCAAGAAAAGAAGAAAAGGAAGACGACACCAAGCTCTGTCACCTTCCAAGAATATAATCTCAGGAGCTGTCAGCTCTACAGAAAGCAGACATTCCTCTTCTGTTCACCCCCATGTTTGGTTTTTGAATCACTTCGAAGGGCCCGTTTCTTGTCCATTCATGCCCAGAAAAGTCAAGACCTGCGCAATTCCTATTTTGCAATACTGGAGTAGCATGCATTGCATGCAATGCTTGTTGCATTTTGATAACATTATGCTTACATTATGTTTGCATTGTGATTACTTGGGTATGATGGTGCCTCGATGTTGCTTGAGCTCCGAGAGATCTCGGTGCATTGACTGCATGTCTTTGAGCACTTGCCCTTCGATGTGTCCACGTTGGGAAGATTCCTGCTCCTCGGCCGCTGTCCATCGCTTCGATCAGGCTACCGAATCATCCGAATCGACTGTGATCTCTGCCAGTGCAAAAATTGATTTGTTCTTGAAATGCGACTGACGTGTTGATGGTACAGTGCTGCTCAAGTCTGTTTTTGTTTGAATTCGCCCTTTGCGAATTCTCAATGAGGTGATGATCCTTTGAAATCACATGCCCAATATCATATTTTCAAACCAGCCTCGACCCATCACTGGCCTGCGGCCAATCTGTAAGACCTCCAAGTCCTATTGATCCCTGAACTGAACCATTGCAAAAGCTCTCGCAAGCCAAGTGCGGCTCAGTTTCAACCATCTCACGTAAAGTGCCGACGGATTCCTTGCTGTGCTGAAGATCTTTCTCCAGCTGCGTCAGTCGTTCTTCCCAGGACACCGCTGTCCCCTTCAGCTGCTGGACCAAGTCCTCTGCTCTCTCTGCCGCCTCGAAGAAAATCAAGAACAATACAAATACAAATAGAAAATCATAGAAATCAAGAACATCAAATACATAACATGTTGCAAAATCTTGCGATAGATATAGAATGATATAGATATAGAATTGGAATAAATCAAATAATTAGGTGTTACATGTTGCAAAATCGGGCTAAATCTTGCGATATCTTTTCTACATGCGACATCTCGAAAAGAGATGAAAAGATACTCAAACCAGACAGGTCAGACTCAGACAGTCAAACTTCAAAAATGAGTTTGAAGATGTTTGAAATATTTTGAAGTACCGTTGGCAGTGCTGCAAAGCTGTGGGCCTTCTGTGCAGCACTTGCCTCCATCTGCTGTCTTTTTGAAGCCTCGCACATAACTGGCAACGACTGGTAACGACTTGCAAGATCAACAGTCAAGATTGAGGCAGGAAGCGTTGCAGTCCGTACAGACTTCCAACAAAGTCCCTGCAGTTGGGGTCTCGTTCAGCTGTGGGGGAAAAAGGCACTTCGGACCCGTGTGAGACCGCTCCTCTTTTGAAATGAAACCCTGCCATGGTTCTTCCGATATTGTGAAAACAGAGGATCTGTTTGTGCAATCGGAACACGGCAACAGATTGGACACGAAGATCATGAAACGACCTTATGCACCTGATCACATCAGGTTCACAACAGGCTTGATTCGTTTGCCGACAGCATCCAACAGCATCCAACAGCATCCGACAGCATCCGACAGGAGCCACGGCGATCGACAGCCATCACCAGCAATCACCAGCAATCGCCCGCCTCCAGACCTTCATCCATCCGATGTTGAAGCTGTCTGCATTGACTGTCACAATCCGAAATCTGCTGCAGCAAGTCCTTCCCGTTGCCTCAGCTCAAAAAATCCGGGTGTGCTTCAGCGACAGCATTTCTGCACTTCTGCACTCTGAGTTCCAAAATGGCATCCTTTTGGAGAAATTGTGGGTCCTATGGGTCCTTACAGACGAGTCGCTAATCATCTGGATACAGATGGTTTCTGTCCTGTCCTGGCGCTCCGACTGCAACAGCACATTCTCCTAATTCTGAGCACCAACTGCTGGCCATCTTTAATTCCTTGAAGCAATGCGTTCTCCACAACCTATCAAAACATATCGAAACTATATGCAATCATAATATGACAGTCATATGACGAAGATTGACGAAGTGACGAAGTCCTGCTGTGCTCGGAGCTCTTGCAACTGGCTGGTGACCTCCTGCAGCTCTTCACAGGAGGTCTCACGTTCCTGGCGTCAGCGACACAAAAAGAAACATGTTGGAAACAGGCTGGAGACGATGTTGGAGAATTTGTTGATTTGGTTCTTTATTTATAGATAAATAGATGGATGGATGGATGGATGGATTTCAGATGTCTTTGCATGTTTTTGTATGTTCTTTACTTTGCAACGCATGGGGGTCATATGGGGTATCCTTGGCGAATCGTGTTCCTTTGCGACAAACCATTCATGACACACAGATGAAAACCTGTCCTTCTTCATCCCTTCCCGCATAGCTTCAATGCTTTCCCTCACTGGCTGAAACTCGGCCTGGCATTGGCCACTTCTGAATTCCACAGAAAGAAGCTGACAGTACATGTGAACAAACATCAACACACATCAACACACGTCACACATGACATACAGAACACGTATTCGTAACTTATCACTTTTCTAAGAACGACAAAAGGATACGAAAGGCAACAAGAATGACATACAACAGGCGGGTGTGGACTATCACTTCGACACCTTGGCCACATTGCACGACAGCTTCAGGGAAAGCACCTCCAGTGCAACATCGATGTGCAGCGGTCACGTCACGAAACCCAGCCATCTTGTGGGTGCTTAGCTTCAGCTTAGCTTCAGCTTAGCTTCAGCTTATTTCAGCTTATTTCAGCTTCCTCCAAAAGTTCATCAATTTCATCCTTTGAAAATGTGAAGCGAAATGAGCTTAAATGAGCTGTGGAAAGCTGGCACGGAGCGTCGACCTCCTGCCGAAGCAATGTGACGTCACTCAGGGCTGATTGTTGCTCTCTCAGCTGCCAGAGCAAATGCTTCAGGTTGACCTGACCCATGGTGTCACAGGCCCCATGCCACAAAGCTTCACGAATGTACATGTCATACCCTGAAGGGGCGCATGCTGGCACGGCAAAATGCTTTTCCCGGAGTGTGTGTGAGTCAAAGACGAATGCACTCCCTATTTTAACATATTTTAACTGGTAGAATTTGTCAGTCTAGCGTTGTTGACGCATTGAGTTTTGCTGCAGCAAAAACGCCACCCCACTATAGATTCTAGAGACTTACAGGTTTGGTCGCAGAGTCTGTTTTTTCCATTTCAATTGGTCTGCTGGCAGGAGTATCTTCATGTTCTAGCTAGTTTCCTGGCAGTGAGTGGCAAATCTGGGACCCTTGCATTCCTCTGGACATGGTAGGTACAAACCAAAATACAAATAGCATGATGTGGAAACAGAGGGATGAAAGAGACAAATCTGAAATTGGCTGTAACAAGGCCGTTCAACCCTGCAAGGCTATGTATCAATCGCAAGCCCACAAATTCATCTCACCTCTCCATCAGCGATGCCGATGTCAATGGGCTGGCTGATGGCAGCGGACATAGCAGTGCAAAAAAAAAAATGAAATTTCCTGTCGCAAAAAAAATTGTTGTGTGATCTTTTTGTTTGAACGTTGGCATTGCTAAATTGCTGACTGGTGTTGCGTTCTTATCATCCAAAAAGATCACAGTGGGTCAAATTACGCGCTGCCACTGCATCGAACATTGATTGCTTATATTGTTTCATTATTTTAGAGCCGTCCTGCGGACACAAACACAAATATGTTGAGTGGTGGATCCAGCATGGACTGATTTCACCCATCCTCGCTGGATGCACTGGCTGGATCTTGGCATTCTTGCCGGCTTACTTTCCATGTTTACATCTAGAACGCAGAAAGACAGCTCATCATCCCAGGAGAAATCTAAGACAAACAGCATGAGGAATACCAAGGGCACCTTAAGAACTACGCTGCGTTTCGACGGCAAAGATCCTTTGACTTCATGCAAGCTTTGTGCTGCATGGGTCCAGGCCATGTTGCTACCTTTTGGGTTTCGGAAAATCACCCCTTCGAGTCTTGCTGATAGTTGCTCGCAACAAAGGTTCGTAAGGTTCGGAATGGATACACTGTTATACTCTCATGAAAAGCCACGGGCCCAGGTCTTTCCGTTTCCAACACTTTGAAGTTCAAGACATTGTGAAGCGCTTCTTACTTCATCACTGTGCAGAGGTTGCGAGTCACATGTTTGAGCTGGCGGTGCTTGCGCACACATCATTCACACCGCACAAAGGTGGTAATTCGCCGGTTTGTGAGTTGGAGATGCTTGCGGTCTCTACTTCTACTCTGGGCCGAAATGGTGAGTCCCATGTGTGTCAGCGGATGCGATGAATGCTTGGCTGTGATACGTTTGCAACCTGTCATGCTCAAACAGAGGGAACTGCCATAGGCTCCTCATGCGCTGTGGCCTTCATGTGTGAGAAGCAGATTATCTTGTGATATGCTTCGGGTAGCATTTGGCCCCACATACATGGTGGCATAAGCCTGGCATGGAACGAGCGCACGGGCAGTGTCATTGGGGCGCCTAACAAGGCCCGGTGGCTCACACCTCGTGGCCCCACATAACTGCACAATCGTGTTTTGACCGCATGGGTCGCACACTCCTTGTTTTTGCCCCACTTGAGAGAGATTTTTGTACAGCATCAACTTTCTCCTTGCGTCAATTCTTACAACCGAATCTAATAATTTTTGTTTGCATGAGCCACAGGTGGCCTGCTGGATAAGTGTAGTGTTATCTGCTGGTAGGTGAATGTGTTGGTAGACTTGTCTGACACAAGCTGTGCCTGGTGATGCCTAGGGTTCAAGCCTGTGGACTACTGTGGAAGGCGGGCGCGTGCAAACTCATGCGCCCGCTCTTTGAGTCTGTACAAGGCAGTTGGTTGGGGTTTGTGCTGCGCCACACTGCTCACGTTGTGCGCGCACCACTCAGAAGCTGTCCGAGATATACTCTCATGAAACAACTTTGCCCTCCGCCCACCCTTTTCCGATGAAGCTGCAGCTCTTTGGGTTTTCAACCCGCAATTGGTCAAATATGGCTCCGCAAGAGAGACGCAAATGCACAACCTGCACAACATTTACTAAGCTGCAAGTAAGAACAACTACAGTAAGACAAGTAAGAACTCCGAACTGACCCTAGGATAGCTTGATGTGATTTCCTGTTTTCCAGCAGTCGTGTTGTGCATGGAGCAAGATAGCAATACAGTGAGTCCGGGTGCCCTTAAGGCAGCCACTCAGTACAACGGCCTCTACTTTGATCGGCCGCTTCGAGAAGGTATCAGAACACCTCTTCCTTTTGTGCATAGACACACATCTCTACATGTATAGGTAATTTATGTGTAATTATGTGTACCCGTATATACAATTCATACAATAATGCGTCCACATAAAGATTTGTGTTTTTATACTACAACTTATGTTCCGTGTAACTATATGTGCACCTGTCTACGGTTGGCTGCATTCTGAAGATCTGGAAAATCATGATTCTGGGATCATCTCATTTGCCGCAAAGGTATAGTATGGTAGTATTACATGTATTACATGTATTACTACCGTATGACAAAAAGTGGCACTTCACGGAATTTGCTGCCGATTGACCGTGTTGGCGATCTGCAGCGTTCCGTGTGGCGTTCCGTGCAGCGTTCGGCAGGGTGACGAACAAAGAGCTTGAAAAAGCAACGGCCACTGAGAGCTTCGTGGCGCTGTAAGTTCGCAAGCGAAAACGAAATCGAAAAGGCCTAGCTGCCTAGCTGCTAGCCATAGCATGCTATATCTAGCTATTATATTCATCCAAGAAGTCAGAGTATGAAATCCTTGGTGCGACTTGGTGCAAATCGCAGTTGATTTTGGCGTTTCCAAGTCGACTCTTACTCAACTCATCCATCACAAGTTTCACAACTTTCACAACTCATGCTGCAAAGGGACTGATGATATTTCAAATGAACGTTGCCGTGGCGCGCATATCCTGAGATGTCAAAACGGACCAGCCATGCAAAGGCAGCAAACATGGCATAGCGGCATAGTGGATTACAACATAAAACCTGCAATTCGATGTAAATTGATTGTTTCTGATATGTTTCTGTCTAGGAATGCCATGTGTTTCTGGTCAGCCCAGCTTCCGTAAGCATTGTATCGCATGCCCTTCCCTTTGCAAATGGCCATGTAGATTGTCCATGGCGCTTTGGCCGGGTCCAAATACTCCCAGTACTTGGCGCGTCGAAGCCATGGGCGACAGCATATGGCAGCATAGAACATGCAAAAGCCGCTCTGTGCAAGCAAGAAGCATGCCGATACCTTAGTTTCATCCCCTTGTGTTTCTTGCCGTTCTTGTCGAACATGAAAATCAATCCGGACGGCTGCCTCGGATTGAAGTACCGCTCAACGGCGCGCTGCCAACATGGACATGCCGGACATGCCATCAATTTTCCACCTCGTGAACGTTTGGTTCAGCATAGGTCAAACGGATCAATATACGATATCGTTTCGGACATGAAGATAATGGTCGCAAAACACAAATAGGTTGTACTACCTCCACTCAGTACTGGAGGAGCGATGCGGCAGGGATAGAAAGGGGATCTGCAATAGCTTTCGGGTCTCTCGAATAGGCCATAGCCCCGCAAGACGGATGTGCAACTTTCGGCATAATATGCAGTGTCAGCGGCAAGAGAAAAGGGCGTGCGAAATAAATTCTACAACGGCCAAGTCTCTGTACCTTTGTTTAATGACTTCACAAAGTTAACCAAAAATTTGAACATGTGCGAGCAAGTGTGACACAACCTATCATGGCTCCAAAATGCACAACTGTTTTTGGTACATTGAACTGTGTAGGGGCAAATTTTGGCAACTATTGCGTCCGCCCAGGGTCTCTGAATGCATGTGAGGGAGTACTGAGACCAAGTTTCATGTTATCCCACTGACAGGATTTGGATTTGAGGAGATCAGAAGGAAACATACCTCTGTGCATTTCTATCCATATAACTAATATATATGTATGCATATTCAGAGTTATCCATATTTCTGCACTTAGGTAGAAGCATCATGTGCATGGTACAGCCGATTCAACCGCTGGAACAGGCTTTGAAAACCTTGGTGATCTGCAAATATTATGCCCAGCTGCTGCTTGTCCTTGTAATTCAGACCGTCGGCCTTACGCTTTGCCCATTCTCGCCTTTGGGCGGATCGCAAGGTAATCCTTTGGTTTTTTCGAAAAAAAAACACAAATCAATTTGCAAATGACTTTGGGTGACTTCGGCCTCATCAGTTGATTCTCCACAATGAAGGCAAAAATCAATGGCTCACCTTCCTGAATATCCTCCACGTCGAGTGTAATCCTTAGATGTGTCGAACGCGCAGCAAGGGAATACACAAACATCATCCATGCTTCATCCAGACAAAGCTGGCGTTGAAGAAACGTCTGGATTTCACATTATCTCTGATCCTTAAGAGCCAACGCAACTTTGACTACAGGCCTCAACCACTTTCAAACGAGGGACTTGGAAGAAAGACAAACAGATTTGGGGATCGAGTTTCGGGTCACTCAAAGTCAATCACCTGCTCACTGAAGCTTCATGATTCCATGACTTGTTCGCAACTGCTCACTGAATGAGGAGAAAAGGGGTGAATTAACACAGAAACTTCCAAGGTGCCTGAAACACTTGACAGATCTTGACAGTGCAGTCATCTGCAAAGTCAAGGATTTGCTCAAAAGCATTCTGCTGGCAAATCAAGGTCTCTGAAATCGGACCATGGGAAGAAATGGCCAACGCTCGCATGGTTTAATATGTTTAATGAGGTGACTTCGTCGGGCAGTGATCTCTTTGAAATCTTGAGCCAAGGGGCTTCAGTACGTTCTTCATCTGGATCTCAACATCCTTCGATCTGTAGTAGCCTGGATCTCCTCCACTCTTCAAGTTTTTGCCCTTGGACCAATATCCTGTCGAAACAGAGGCGCAACGAACTGAAAAGAACTGAAAAAAATTAAAGCAAACCATACACATCCATACACCATATACCCCAAGAGAAGTCTCAGGCTAAATGTGGCAAGGTATCCTGCATGCATCTGCGAGCTGACACTAGAATATTGATGCAGTAGATCTGCTGCACAGGCAGGTTATTGCTTTTTGAGTGCATATGAATATGTGTGTAGAAATGTGTTCGTGGGTATTTTATAGCATGTACATTACCTATATATTTATTTATATCTATATATATATACATATGCATGCATGATCATGCTGATCATGTATGTGCCTACGAGTGCAAAAACCATACCTGTAATGATTGCTGTTTTGCTGTCCTGGTGTACGTGTTGCATAAATGTTGTGTCTTGTATAGATGCAACACGTATGTACGTGCATGTGAGTGTGTGTGTGTGTGTGCAAATAGATGGTTATATCCTTGTACCATCACTCATGTGTTCCCGCTCAGTGATCAGTGTGAGACAAATATTCGCTGAATGACTTACCAGTTTGATGCATCATTCCATGACTTGAGTCTTCAATCAGGACTGCATCGCCTACAAAAAGAGAAATCGTCCTAGAGACTCAGGCATCATGGCGTCACTTCAGTATCTGCGTCGTTTGAAGCAAACAGACACACACACACCCACACACACACAATGGCCCAATGGCTGACTCACTAAGAAATACTGGTGTGCAGCGCTGCAGCACACGCATCCTTGTATTTCTGTGACTTCGATCCTGAAGCTGCAAACTGAATCTGAAGAAATCTCTCTCATGATCTTAGAAGTCTTAGAAGTCTTAGAAATCTTAGCAAGCTTCCAAATCTATGCATTGACGGGTTGGAAGCACTCTTTGCCGAGGATCATGTCGCCCTTCTTAAAGCTGATCTCATTATCTTCAGCAGCCTCACACCGACCATAGTGACCATGGGTCTTTCAAATGTGATGCAAATGTCAACCCGCAAGCTGCAGCAAGCTGCAAGCTGAGCCGAGTCGCTTGGCAATCTTTCTTTGCGCGTCCTTTCTCCACGTCGTTTGTGAAATGCCCTCGTAGAACTGAACACTGCCAAGTTGGGCCAAATTGTTTCAGGAATGCACACCTCTTGGAGACCTGTACAAAGTCCTGCCACAGAAAGCCACACATTCCACAGGTTCCACAGATCATTTCGAACGCCACTGAGCTACAGCAGCTACACCAGGACTGTACCGGGACATCGGGACAGGATCGGTTTGATCTGTGACTCCAGGTCTGGTGTCCTCGAGAGCCATCCAAAACGTACCATCCACCTTTGCTCACCCGGGCCCAGGAAACCAGGACATGGAAAAGGATTAGAGTTGTGGCAGGAGGTCAAAACCCACATTTATATCATGTTTATATCACTGTAATATACTAGAAACATACACATGCATTTGTGAGTGCACCCATGTGTCACGTTTGATTCCCAACGCTCCAGGTAGCATACAGTATATCAGTATATCCACCTGTTGTTAGAACTGTCATGTACAACTGCACACATGACAGCCGCATTCCTCCAAGAGTCAGCTTTGAAGAGAAAGGAGCGGCATGCAAAGGCCCGTGACAACACATGGGAAAACACTTCATAAGTGGCTTAAAAATCACATATCAGTGCTTGCAACATGTTTGTGCATGTGTTTTCTTTCTGGGCAGTGCTCAAGTGGTGGAAGAGAGGCAGTTTGCGCTGGGTTTCGAGCGTGGCAATTATTTTCATTCCAAGCCATTTCGATGGCCGAGTTTCTCCATTCCTCTCCCACCAGCCTTCAGGCTTTCCAAGTCCCTTCCCAATGGAACGTGGCGCCCGTGGCAGGCCTTGTTTGCGTGGTCCAGTGCTTCCTTCAATTCGTCCGTCATTTCCTCAGAGGCATCGCTGTAGGCGCCCTTCCACTCGCCTGCGACAACTCGCATGAACCGCAGCATATTGTTTAACAAGTTCAAACCACGGAAGAACTTGTTAAACGAATTTCGAAAGCACTTCTGGAGCACTTTGTCGATGTGCAAACTGCTAAATGTTGCTACACTTCTGGATTTGTGGGTGTCATCCTTGGGCCCACTCAAATCTTCTCTGCAGTGTTCTTATTTCATTGGACGATCGCCGAAGGGCATCCGTGCAAATTGTCAAAAAGGTCGCAGTTGCCTTTGCCCCATGGATTGCGGCAGCAAATCAACTTCTTTCCATCATGCTCCGCCGTCCTCGAGACAACTTGATTCATACTGTGAAAACCTGTGAAGGTTGCGGCAAAAACCAGTTGGACAAGGAAGCTTGTCCTGATCACAGAGTAGCAGTGACCGCCAACGAGTCCATATGGGAGACCTTGATGCAAAGCGATATCCATGATATCTCTGTCTTAACCTATCTTGAAACCGAGATAGCCGGTTCCACAAAAAGAAATGTCAAATCAACAAGCGTACGCAGCGTACTCTCTGAATCTCTCTGAAGTCCAAGCTGGTCCAAGCTGGTCCAATGGTCCAAGCGGCCAGTCTCTCCACATGGGCCTCCCTCACCTCCCTCCAAGTTGGCATATTTGCCCTTGCTGGGCGCATACCACCCCGTGGTCATCAACTCACCAGCCTTAAGAGCCTGCCACGATTGCCATCAACGGATTCGCTCAAAGGTGACAGGTGACAGGCAGTGACAGGTGGCAGAATAAGGATGAATATGGTAGAATGACAAGTAGAATGATGTAAAAATGGCAGGAGGGAGATTTGCAGCGGAAAGTTTGCACAAGGCATTGCACACGTGTTTTGCAACGACTCTTGCATCAGAAAGCAGTCATCTATATAAATAGCAACAGCAACACCAGAGCAGCAACAAAGCAGTTACGAGTACAACAAAGTACCCTACAGGCTGACATAACTGTTCTGCATTGTGCCTTCCCTCCCAATCTCACTTTGGCAAAGGGCAACGCACACTTTCCACAGCACATCCGTCACAAGTTCTCATGACCAATTCCGTTCAAGCACAAGGTACCAGTATGATCCAGTAAGCTTAAGCAATATCAATCCATATTCTGTCATTCCAAGAGTTTCCAAGGCACTCCCTTGCAATGACCAGTGTCGCAAAGGAACTTTGAACACAAGTGTAAAACCGTGTAAACCACTGAGCAGTGCAAAGTACTGTGTTGGTTGATCACGCTTGGAAAATAATCTTCGCTACCGACGTTGCCGATGCTTTTAAACGCCATCCCTGCCAACGCCCATGCTTGATAGACCCTTCACTGTGCATCCTCCCACTCCGTGCCTTGTCGATGATTGAGAAATATTCGTCCGGTTTGTCGAAGTATTTGCTGCCAACCTCGTACTTCCCGGTCACACCACCCAGAAAGCTAAACATCGTTTCAGTGCCGTGACCACCATCGCACATCTCGATGCACGTGTGATGTTTGAAATAAGCCTGCAGGGACGGAGTGCCAGATCGTGCACATGGCGCCAGGAGTCATGAACTGTGACTTTGAAACGGGGCCCAGAAGACCACCCAACCAGCCAAAATCATTCAGGTTTCTCAATGCTTCTCATGTATTTGACCGAGTATGACTGAGGACTGAGTCATCTGCAGATGTCAGCACCATTAAAAACCAGCAATTTCATGCACCATGCCATGCCGGTCATGGGCCATGCCTTGCCTTTTCCACCAGTGATACCCACATCTCATTCTTCGTCATGCTTTCACCATACATGACACTGTGGCTATATTTCATACCTCAGTCGGGACCTGGGATGGCCCGGGGGACCCCGGAAACCCCTGGGGATGGCTCGAAATCGCGAAGAGAATTGCAGCCACAGCCGCCGAGATAATCGTCAATGATCTCATAGGTGAAATTTCCCTCAACGCAAAACAGCACACCATAGACCTTGAAAGCTAGTCGGTGGGGGAAACGAAAGCAGCAACATGTGTGTGTATGTATATAATGTGTGTGTGTGTAAGATTGTGTAAGATTATATTACACACATATTTGGTGCTGGGGTGACACAGCGACAAGAATCAAATTGCATTTTTTGATGTTATTATATCTATTATCTTAAAGTGAAAGTTAGAATGCCGCCGCGACTTCCAAATATGTCTCCCCCTCAGTTAGAATGCGGCACGTGCACGGCAAAAATCCATTCAGTTAGAATGCCTCACCGCCTGTTTTTTGAGTGTGTTTTGTTTTTGGAGGATCCTTTGCACAAATCCCTCACTTAGAATGCCTCCAAACTATGAATATTATCAGTTATAATTATGATTATCGGACTGTTTTTCTGTAAAAAGGACAAGCAAAGGGAAGCGCATAAGATCGGATAAGAGGAAAGGGCAGCCCATGTTCCCTGCAGGTCACAAACACGTGGCTATAGTGGGGAAAAACAACAGATAGAATGACCACCGAAACTACAGCAGATATAGATCAATGGCAATAGAGAAATGGAAGAAAAGGAACTAGGTTCGACTTTTCTCAGTGCACCCACAGGCATGAATTGGGTGATGCAAATCCTGAGGCTAGAATGCAGAGCAGAACAGGAGGGTTGCAAGTCTCGCACCAAATTGCATTGATGGTCGAATGTGAAAAAGAATGTCAAAAAGAATGTGAAACAGAATGTTCGAATTCCAAAAATGCAATTTGGTGCATCTGGTTCGGTCTGAGCAGTCTGAGCGGTCTGAGCACTGGACCCCAACCTCCTCATCGTAGTGTACAAAGACTTGACGAATGAAGCGCTTTCGGTTGGCAGCTATTGCCCCAAGAGCCCCAAGCATAAAGCAATCTCCGCATTTACCTTGATCCTAAGCATCAGTATAAGCATCAGATGCATCAGTAAGCTACATGTGGTTCAGTAAGCATTCAAGAATGTTCAAGATACTACACAGTTCATCACAGTTCCATGTTGTGGACTGTGATGGCTACGTAGTGACGTAGTGTCGTGTCAAGTATTGCTGTGAAATTGCTCGGTCTGTTGGGTAAAAGTCTACGCAGCTTATCCTTCGCTTTGGGATTCCAATTGTCGCAATATTTCACACCAAGAATCGATGTCGTTGGCAGCAGCATCCCCTATGACCAGCTTCCCATCTTCCCAGACCTTCCAGCACGCAAATCAAGATACTCGCATACGTCGCATACCCATGTTATGTCCACAAGTTGAACCCAAGTGTCGCAACTTACTATGGAAAATTGCCAACCTGCAAGTGTAAAACTGCGTGTCACACAACCAACAACGAAAAACCTTGAGGCTTTGAGGACAAACGGATAAACACGACATGAAGACAAGAACGAACTTGCTGTCGCCAAGTGCCAAGAATGTGAGACTTTTGGGTATCCAGTATCCAGGTGTTTCCCAGTTGCGAAACAAAGTTTACTCAGTGCAAGTTGTCCCATGTTGTCCCTGTCTGTGTCATTCCGTGTCGTTGTCGTTGTTGGCCTCTTTGGCTCGCTTCCAGCCATTCGTTGGTTTTCTGGCCGTGCAATCCCAGCCCGGCTTCTCCTTGTCCACATAAAGCACCTGAGAGATCAAAATGGTTTTGCAGTTTCTAGCAGGCAGCGGCGACAACGCCTCTTTCTCTTTAAGAATGCAAACCCTCGTTTAAGCGGAACCAACACCTGGCCCGACCGCAGAGGAAAACAGTCGTGTACCTGCAGGCCACTGCAAGCCCTTGCAAAATCAAAAGGAATCTACATCCTCTCCATCCGTCCTTGGACGAAAAGAAAACACGTGAAAAGACTGTTGATACTTCCGTTGCAAGGCACAAAGTTCTCATCCGCATTTGGGTCCCAGGTGGTGTCCACAAACTTCTCTCCACTGCCTGCAGTGCAAGTGCCGCCAAGGGCCAGTCTCAGCCAGTTTCATCAGTTTCCACCACCCGACTGATGCCATGCCCCCGATGGGGCTCCAGTACAAGTTGCTCTTGCAACCATCGATGATCTCCTGAAGCTCAAAGCAGAATAGGACTTGCAGGGCACAGGACTTGAAAGTGCACATTATTTTCAATTTGTCTGAATCAGATTCTAGCCGTTTTTTTATGCATTTCTATGCAGTTTTATGCAGTTTTACCATGTTCCGCCACGTTTTGTCCTGGACTTCCTTGCGGCAGTTCTCTCGAGCGCGCTGGTAGGAGGATGCAGTACTCAGCGTGCTGGGATTCTTGGCCGCTTCCTTCACCGCATCCACCAAGTCATCGCCCATGTCGCCCAAGACCTGGGATTTCGTGAACGTGCGATGAAATGATGAAATGATGAAATACGTGTGCGTTCCAACTTCCAACATGTGGTGAAACATGTGAAACCTCTTGCAATCCTACAATGTCCTACAATCAAAAGTCTCAGCTGTGGACTCGGATTTTAGCAGAGCTTAACATTAAAATCGTGGTGTGCATACTGTGCCAGATGCCTTCGCTTCAAGCGATGACAGCTTTGCATCGGCAAGCTCGCCGACGGCATCGTCAGGACTCTTCTTTGCCACCTTGGACCAACGTGGATCGCTTGGGTTTGGCCAAAACAAATTTGGACAAACGACAAACTTGGACAAACTTGGACAAACTTGGACAAACTTGGACATGTGTCAAATCTGTCAAATCTGTCAGAAGCCCTTTGAGAATTTTGAGACACCTGGAGATGTCGAAGCAAGCCGTCTATGCCCGTCTTCCTGGCCAGCTCGACCTCGAACTCAACCTCTTCGGCAGGAGTTTCAAGCTCCACAGGAGGTACCTAGCATCCGTTGGATACTGCGACATCTGAACAAGGTGTTGAACAAGGTGTTGAACAAGGTGTTGAACAAGAGATGCTGGATGTTTCTTCATGTTTCCGGATGTTTCCAGATACAGTCCTTGCATGCCGGCCTTGCCGTGCTTGACACGTCCAACTGCGCCGCGCAACTCCTCGATGCCTGGCACAGAAGTTGAAGTTTGCCAGCGGATGCCAGTGGCCATGGCCAGCAAGACACAGGCGCGGCACCTCCCGAACCAGTACCATTAATTTCCATGGCCAAATACTTCACAGCCACCTCCTCACCCTCCTGCACTAAGATCATCTAAGATCACTAAGTCTGGAATCCCTGGGGACCGGTTCTTCGAAAATGCTAAAGTTAAATAAATTAGCACGTGTACTGTGGCGTCTTCGTGTTTTTTTGCATGTCGAAGGTGAGGTATACAGTACCAAGAGGGGAAGTGGTTCCCGATTTCTCAAGGTCCTCTCCCAGGTCCGCGAGAGCACCTGCGATGTGTCGAAAGTGAAAAGTTGCTCTCGTCTCGTCCTCCTAGTCTCGTCATCTATCTCAACTCTCAGACTGGTTCATATAAAGCGATATAAAATGATATAAAATGATGTGTGTTTTTTTTGCTTTCTTCGTTTCACCAATTTTAACGTCACTGTTTCCGGCATAAAGCCTTCGAAGCTCTCGATTGCAGCAGCTCGACACACGCCAACGGTCAGCATTGCAGAAGCCCATTCCGCCTCTCACAGCACAAATCGACAAACCGCTCTGGGCAGATGCATTTTCAGGAAAAAAAGAAAACATCAAACATCAAACAAAATATAGAGAAAACAATGAGAAGACTGTGAAGTCAAAAATAACGACTGACACATACTGACACAAACACATCGTCCACTGCAAATCAGAATTGCAGAACTCTCCGCGTCTGCACTTCACTCGGCACATCTTCGCTGGTTCCTACTCGGCACTCCCTCTGCGTGCACCTTGGTAACCATGGTGTCTCCATCGATGCCTTCCTTGTCCTGGTGAGATTGGTGAGATTGGCGAGATTGGTGAGCCAAGCACTTCAGATAGTTGCAGATCCAAAAATTGATTTCTGAATGGTCACTCATTTAAAATATCCGATCTGTGAAAGAACGAACAATGATGGACGAGTGGGTTTCTAGAAGTCTACCACATAGAGTCCTCTGCATCAAACGTGACATCGAAATTCAGCTGGTCATGGTCCTGTACAGCACGGTTTCACTTTGACACAATGACATAGCAACAACATAATTCCATTCGGTCATCACTCACTGTGTTGGAAAAAATAAGAAACGGTACACAGAGAGCGACATCTGCAATCGATGCATTTCGCTGGAATTGTTAGCCTTGTACATTTTGTTGGCAATAGGCTGAATATATACGGTTCTGTCTATGACATGGGATTCGTAAATGCATGCATCATGTTCAAAAACTGTTTGGTATTTGTGTTGCATGTTTGCGATTTATTGCACTCAATATTGGTATTTTGCATGCGTCACTCCAGGCCTGATTTCCTCCACCTCCACCACTGTTTGGATCATCATCGTCGTCGTCTTCCTCGCTTTCATCGTCATTGATGCCTCACATCGCAAATCGGCGCCACCAGAGTTCGATAGAGCCTATTGTGCAGTGCAACTTCTGAACAAGATTTTTTTCAAATGAAATAAATTCCATCGTGTGCTGGTAACGGATGAACACAGCAAAGCTATGCCAAATTTAACATTCCATGGAATCCCATGCACCCGCCCGAGACACCCCTTCCACGGAGCAAGCAAAACACAACGACACGGTGTCTTATCAGCCACCTTTCACGGGTTGTACGGGCACGTTCCCTGAACAAATTTTGTATATTTTTCAAAGGTCGAACGAGCAAAGTAAAAAAAATCCATGGTTTTTAAGTTCGCAAATTGTTCCCACCCGAAAGATGAGGACAAACTGTGTTCGCACCGGACTTGCTGAAGGATGTTGTTTATTAAGTGATCCACACGTCACTGTTTCGGGTTCTTGTTTTATGTCGCACCGCGTCCTCTTCATTCTCCTCCCTCCGTCCTCCTCCTACATATGTACATCAACTCATCTTTGCCAACTTCAGGTCGCTCTGGTGTGGCGATCCATCTATATTCGTTTTCTAACCTTGTGTATTTATGCATTTATCTATGTTTCTATCCATCTATCTACCTATCTCTCTGTCTGTCTGTCTGTCTACCTATCTATCTTGCTATTTTTCTATCTTTTTATCTATCTATCCATCTATCCATCTATCTATCCATCCATCTATCTGTCTACCTACCTACCCATCCTCTCTATCTGTCTATCTATCTAATCTAACCTAATCTAGTCTTCTCTTATCTTGTCTATCTATCTATCTATTTATCCACCCATCCATCCATCCATCCATCCATCCATCCATGTGAAAGGAAGCAATTCTGCGAGAGTTCCTGCAAAAGTGGGGGTTGACAGGTTCAAACCGAAGAAATTCTGCGAGAACTCCTCAAAAATTCAAATTTGACAACTAAAATCAAACTTTGAAATTTTGCGAGGCTTCCTAGATTTTTGACTTCCTCGCAAATATGGAAAGTTGAGTGCAGAGCTGACGGCCTCGTACCATTGCGTGTTGCGATTTTTCCGCTCTATCTGTACAGCATTGCGCCTGCCATGAAAAAGTGACGCCGGGTCATACGAAGTGCTGCACCTGTCACGCAAAATCATCTGTGAACATCTGATGCTCCAAAATGCAACCCCCTCTCAGGAAATCAGCGCCCTGACTTCCTAACTTCTCTGATGCGGATGTCTCTTGTTCTGCGCCTGCCACGCGAAATGCCTCTTTGCAGATCCTGCTCCCACGCCTGCTACTAATTTTTGAAACTGATACAAAACCGTCATGCTTTGATCGCTCTTGGCAAAACTGCAGAATCCATCGCGCACGCCACGAAAAATCATGCTTGAACATGGCGCGAACATGTGGTGATTTTAAGAGGTTGACTTCCAAACGTGCTTCGCGCCACAGCCGTGTGCACTTTTTCGACATCTCAACTTCCAAAAGCACTCCGACGCTGAGGTGCTTTTGCCATCTTGAGTTGCAAATGTGCTTCACGCCACAACGGCGTGCAATTTTTGATCTCTTATCCGACCAAATGGCTACGCACCCGCCGCTTTAGCGAGCCTACTTTTCGACCCTCCGGAGCCACAAAACGTTGGAAACAACACGGTGTTTCGCGACGTTTCTAAGTTTTTGCGCGCTTTGATCTTCTTTCTTCTGACCCTCTCTTCCCTGATTCTTTCTATTCTCTTCTCTGACTGTTCTTACACCTGTTGCTGCATCTGTCCATAAGTCGTAAGTTTGACTTCTAAACTTCCTTCGGTTATGTAGATTACACATGATTATACACACATGTCATTGTATTCTGGATGCTTTCAAAAGTCCTTCCAAGGCCAAGCTACCTGCCATTCCGGACAATCCAAAGCCATCACCTCACCATCCAGTGCAAGGGCTACCCTAAACAGAACAGAAAACATGGGCAAACACAAGGCATTCACAATGCATTTCAAAAGGAAACACCTAAGTAAACAGAGGACATGCTGCCGACCACAGAGTGTCATCTTTGGACATGCTTTGACTTTTGGGCAAGAACTTGGTCTTTTTTCTGAAAATGTTCAATCAATGGTTTTTCACCACCAAAGAGTTTCATGCTCCGTGACGGCCTTTTTCCACAGCATAGAGCATCTCTACCATCCCTTCCACAAACCCCAACCAAAATATGGCAAAACGAATACATTCCGGCGCGGCGTCTTCCAACACTTCCAAGATTGCCATTTTAATTCAACGGATACAAAATGATCAAAAAGCGAAACAGAACCACAGAGTATGATGTTTCGATGATTCCGTTTTCAGCCAAGTCTCTGAGAAGCTTCTTTTGTGATCCACTCACTTCAGTACCAAAGACATAATCAATGAACTCGTCTGCCGTCAGCTTGCCGTTCCCTCGCATCAATGATCACTTTAATGACACTAACAAGACTGTCATATAACATAATGTAACGGAACCAACTCGAAAGTTCCTTGCAAATTCATTGGCCAACACTTTCAGGGAGCATGCTGATTTGCAAGAACAAAGTGTGACAAAGCATCCTGTTCACTATCCGACATCAATAAGAGCTTGACAAGACAGCGCGGCGCAGGCCGCAGAGAGAACATGTGTATTCAATTGTATTCAGATGTTGGGAATTACTGCGAGGCTCCATCTTTGTCCAGGGCATCGAATAGCCTCGGCAAACCAAGATCCACAAAGGCGAAGTTGAATCAGGCAGCGTCTGTTGATGTCTGTTGAACGCTTGGAGGGCCTGGGACTGGTAGAATCGGAAAGTGTCGATCACTTTGTCCAGGACAGGAGGATACGAAGTGATACGAAGTACGAGGACACCAAGCCCAGGTGAGTCCAGAAATCCATTTGGCAACTACCCAATATGTCTCATCACCAATGTCCGTGAAAACTGCCAGGTAACTTTACAATACTTTATATACAAACATAAACAAACACGGACAAATCAATTTGCATCTATTTGCTTATATACTGGGCCATCCATCTTTCGGTCAAACTGTTTGCAGCTGTTTGCAGTCCGTTCATGCTGTTAGATCTGGCTTTATCAATGCCGCCCATCTGCCCACCCATCTGCCCACCCATCTGCCCACCCATTTTCAGCTATTCGAACCCAATTTGGAGCTCAGAAGCTGCTTGCACTCGTCGTCGGAAAGACACCCACCGCCGAGGTTCCCTAAGACTGCTGACATTTCCTAAGAGCAGATGGCACTCACAGAAACTGCTGCCTGTAAATCTTGGTCCTTCCTGCCAACAAGGCAGCCAAAAATAATCAAAATCTAGTCTCACAAATCACAGATGGCATTGAGTCATGGACCGAATATGGCCGAATCAATCCAAATCATACATGAAGAAGCTCCATTCGGTTAGCCCAGCTGCTTCCAGTGACAGCTTCCCATCTCCGTTCTTGTCAAAGCGCTTGAATGTTGCCTAGCTGCGAATGGCTGCAAAAAGGGCCAGGGCTGCGGTGTAGAACGTGAAAGCAAAAGAAAGTCACGTAGGTCCTGGGATAATGGGATGATGTGATGTGCGTTTCATGATCAACTTGCCTTGAGCTCGTTGACGGCGTCATTGTCCAGGTTTATGTACTTCAGCTGATGTGGTTTGAAGCTCCAGAATCCATTGGGAAAACGTACATACAGACTCTTTCCAGCCTCAGTCATGAGCAGACTCCACCCAATTTGTCCAAAATGTCCAATGAAAAAGAGGAGAAACAAGGAAATCGTCACATCTTCAAGCTCTCATTCGAAGAGGAAGGATGGTGAAGGTGGAGGAAGACTCGAGCTCCAATGGCAGGCTCGTCTTGGACCAAGGTAGAAATCTTCCCATTACCTAAAACACTTAAAACATCTTAGAACACTTTAGCCACTTTAGCCAGCATTCTGAATGCCCATTCGGGAATGCAGGTCCTTTGCGGAGTTGCCAAGTCCAAGCGTCGTTGCCCTTACCTACGTACTTCACACCCATGACCTGTCCAATGTGGCCCTTCGGAATGTCATCATCAGCACCTGTCCACTGCACCTGGGCGACGCATGGCGACACGACAGCGGCACTGCAGCACTGCGGCACTGCGGCACTGCCACGTGTGCCACGCTGAGCTTCCGCCGAGGCACGCGGTCGTCTCGCTGAAACGCCACTTTTTCCAATTCGATGGGTTTCATGTTCCAATGTCCTGCACAAACTGTCACAGAGCTTCTACACCGTAAGAGTCAATCATGGTTTTTGGTGCATTTTCCAAAGACAAACAGACACCTCTGTAGGGTTGTGGCTTGCCCCAAGAGACAAGACTCAGAGAGGGTCCGTATCTCACAGAATTCTTCTCCGTCCCCAAGGATCTTCAGGATCTTCAATGATTTTCATATTTTTATCCGAGCGCGATGCCCCAAAAATGGCATTCTGACCTCCAAAGGCTTGAGGTTTTTTTCCAAGTTGTTTCACCTTTTTTCGTCAGACATTCCAATGACACTCCTCACATTCCTAACCACTGAAGCTAGAACGAGAACAGTGGAGGTTACGGATGGTTACGGATGATTGCGGAGGTTACAGCTTGAGGAAGTTCCCCTTTGACTGTGCAAGGCTACGGCAAAAGCGCTATGGCAACCTGTCCTTGAGGCCATTGTACACTGAATCTATTGCCTTTCTCTGCTCTTCGCACCACTTCTCCAATATCTCCTGCAGCGGTAGAAGTTGAGCCCCTTCACACTGTAAACCAAAAGAATGAAAAAAATGTAGCATCGCTTGATTCCTTTGATTCTCTGAACAGCGAAGCCATGGGAAGCCCATAGCTCCTTTGAGGTCGAAACCAAGAGTGTGGAAATGCCCAAAGCACATTTCTTGAAGGGGTCAGGAACTCCCCGAAAGGAGGAGTCCAGTTCTCCAACCGGTGCTCAGTGCTCCTCTCTCAATGTCTTCATCACACTTTTGCCAATGCACCAGATGCCCCGGTTGCAGGCGATACATTTGTAACTCGTTCACTTTGAAGCTCCAAGTTCCTCTGGCAGACGTGATATGTGCTGCGTCACAACGTCACTGCAAGTCCAATCTCACTGTTGAGTCTGTACAGTATATCATCCAAGTTCATTTCCCTGCGCGCCTTTGGGGAATTGAACGCTAAGACGTCCTCGATCCACTTTGACTTTTTTGACTTCTCCCACATCACCCTTCAGTACATCCTACAGCTGGGTGGGCTAAACTCGCTGGTTTCGAAGCGCAATGAAAATCACGACAAACGAAGGGTCTTCAACAAAAGTTTGAAGCAGACTCATGCAAGAACGAACCACAGGAACGATGCGAAATTATAAACATTTATATATATGTGAATCAACGCAACAGGAAACGGAGAAATGTACAAGGAAGAGAGACAGAGCACCACAGAGTTTAAGCCTACCTTAACTAGACAAGGAAAAAATGTTTGTCCCTTATCACGTTTGAGATTTTTGGTACGCATCATGTTGTTGTTGTTGTTGTTGTTGTTGTTGGACCCCTTTTCCAGCCGTGAGCGGCCGAGATCCTCCAAAAAGGGGCGCCGCAACTTGACATTTATGTAGCTCCCATTTCGGCTTCAAATTGTTATGTTTTTGGCGCAGGGAAAGTGCATTGCTTCTTTGCAAGAGGATCCCGCTGCGCCACTACAATGCAAGGGCTTGAACTTGACCTCCGCTTCTGTGAAGGGAAACTGGACTGCTTCTTTTGCTCATCGGCTTCTCCTTATCTACCGCTGGACCCCTTTTCCAGCCGTGAGCGGC
>Ga0126342_10001035_pt1 | contig 36455 bp, 36 predicted proteins | sample Cyp1metagenome_FD_92528 | JGI IMG/M metagenome (GOLD analysis project Ga0126342, IMG submission 92528) | Coral microbial communities from Lord Howe Island, Old Settlement Bay, Australia - Cyphastrea 1 metagenome | ecosystem: Host-associated > Invertebrates > Cnidaria > Coral ... | reverse complement strand
GTGAAAGAAAAGATTTTGAATGTGAAAACGGCGTGCGCTCACAACTTTCCGCAAAAAAAATCGTGAAAGAAAAGATTTTGAATGTGAAAACGGCGTGCGCTCACAACTTTCCACCGCAAAAAAATCGTGAAAGAAAAGATTTTGAATGTGAAAACGGCGTGCGCTCACAACTTTCCACCGCAAAAAATCGTGAAAGAAAAGATTTTGAATGTGAAAACCCTTGTTTTTGTTTGAAAAGATTAATGATTTAGATGTCCGCGAGGGATTCTGAAGGCACCTCCGCGAGATCTTTTTTTCTTGCTCTTTTTCTTCAATTTTTTTGTCTTCCTTCTTGCTCTCCTTTTGCTCCTCCCTCCTTGCTCTCCTCTTGCTTTCCTTCTTGCTTTCCGTCTTTTTCCTCTCCTCTCCTTCTTGCTCTCCTACTTGCACTTCTCCTTGCTCTCTTCTTACTCCTTGCTCTTGCTCTTCTTCCTCTTGCTCTCCTTCTTGCTGTCTTTCTTGCTCTTTTTCCTCTTGCTCTCCTTCTTGCTGTCTTCCTTGCTCTTCTCCTAACTATCCTCTTCGCTCTTTTCCTTGCTCTCTGCCTTTTCTTCCCCAAGCCATCACGCTTGGATCAAGCCTCTCCTGTTCTCTTCAGGGACCGCGTTTTAAAGAGTATAATTCTCCTGGCACACCAGAAAGGAGAGTGAGGAAGCCAGAAGGAGGAGAAGAGCAGGCAAGAAAAAGACCAACAGGAAGAATACGAGAATGTCAAAAGCAAGATGTAAGGACAGCGAGGATAAAAAGAGCAAGGAGGAGAGTGCCGAAAGTCGTGGAAATAAGACATTCTCGAGTCGAAGTGTGCTTTGAAGACTGTGCTTTGAAAAAATCACCACAAAAGCCGTAAAACGATACATTTTTGGAAAACATCATTGGATGATCTAGTGCTTACAGTACATACTTGCTTAAAATTCCGGGAACGCGCCTCTGGAGTCTCACCCCATAGAATCGATTTGCCGGACCTCCTCTTATATATATATATGTATATATATAGAAACATATTAAATAGAACGCATTCAAATAATGCTTTTTGTTTGTCGATACCAAGAGTACAAGCAGACCATCCAGCGATCATTCAGAGCGCGAAACTTTTCGGTTACGCAGTCATGCAGCAATCAAATTGAACTACCGGGACCGGGGCCATCTGGGGCATTGTCTGTACATCTGTACATTCGAAGCGCAGATCCTGCACCAACCTTGCGTCAGAAGCGCCGTGCTCATGAGGCCATTTGAATCCGCGTCGGTCTAGACTAGCCTACCGCCGTTGCCCCTCGAGCCAGGACCTTTGGGCAGAGCATCGCAGAGCACCGCCCACATATGAGGACCGGAGCAAGTTGCGTATTTCCGGTCAACAGGCAAGACGAATCGTTGTGTATCAAGGGCACGGTGTCTGAAGCATTTGCGAATATCAAGCGATCTGCTGTAGGCCTTACAATGACGCACCGGCGGCACAGATAATATTCGGCACACGGCTCTTTTGCGGCGTCACTCAGCAAGCGGCATCCAGCAATGTGCGCGGCCTGGCCCGGCGCCACGAACACGCGGATGCCTCGCGACCCCGCAAAGGGATCGCTCTGGGCTCCACAGGTCGAGGCCACTTCTTGTGCGTCAGCTGGCCGCGCGTTGCGTTCCGTCATGGCGACTGACACGCCTGGTTAGAAGGGGCGCCGTTCAGCTACGCAATTAATATTCTCTGTCCTGTGCGGCGGGCGCCATTTGGTCTGTGGAGCTTATGCAAATATTTCGTGAATTCTTGTCTACTTCCTTTGTGACCCAAACAGAACAAGCACTGCGTGTCCGGTCATGCTTATGTGCTAACAAGTGCTGCTGTTCCTGGGCGCCTGCGAGCCTCATGCTATCTATCAGGTTACAAAGCTTAACTAAACGCATGTGTATGATAAGTCATGCAGTCGCATCCGCGTCGATTGCAACAAGTGGCAGCATTCGTGCATGGCAGGCTGTGACATCACGCTTTTTCTTTTCGAGGACATGCATCTTGGTCGGGACCGCGGTTCTACCTCTCGGTTTTCTGTACACGTCAAAAGTTTGTGATTATTCGCACAAGGCGTGCATGACTGCGCAGGGTGTCTGCACAAGCGCAGCGTGCTTCCCACCTGAGAGTCGTGCGCAACTATATACATTGCGGAAGCTGCTCACGCGCGAAGACATGCAGCACGTCGTCGATGAGGCACTGCAAGTCGCTGAGGGCCATGTGCTTTTGCAATCCAGGCTCCAGAGAAAGCATCTTCGTGAAGAGGGGGCGGGCAAGGGCCAAGCCCATCTGCAAATTGTGCTTCTTCGGCTCGGGCAAGAATCGCAAGTGGCAAAGCGAGCGTTGGGCAGGCATGGGGTCCAAGTCGTTCCCGAAGACCGGCACCTGAATGGGTTCAGGCCCCGGGTCTCGTTGCTGCATCGCTGCCTGCACAAGGGCGCACAGACGAAGGCCTGCGACAATAGGAAGGGTCGCTGTACGATGACCGCAGAAACGCAGGATCTCTTTGAAGGTTTTGGTAACTTCTTCGATGGTTTCCATATTGTACACTCCGGAATCCATCATGTCCTGCCACCAGGTCAAAAGGGTGTTTTTCTCGATGCTAGGCCAATAAGCAATAGTGGTCACAGGCCGTGCAGGTGGCGCATTGCTGCGACTCCCGGAAGGGGGCGGTGACCTGGAGCGCGTGGGCTCGGGGCTATCGGATATTTCGCCGCTTTCGCGCGGCTGGCAGTGCAGGGCCATGGCTGCAATTGAACGGGCGGCAAGAACACTAACTTACTGTTACAAGTCGTTCACTTCGAGCCCGGAGGGTGTAGACATTGAACACATTGTTATGCCCAGGAAAGCTACATTAATTATTCGATATATTCAAGCAATGTTGTCGTTGAGCATCCGAGAAAGAGCTGACTACAGGACTTGGTTTTGTAATAGCTCGCCAGTAGTAGGTCTGGACCTTCCGACACCATGCCACGTTGAAAGAGGAATTAAGACGTGCTCATGCATCATGCGGCCTACACGATGAGCACATCCTCTCGGTTCTGTCAGCGAGACTGGCATGCCGATGGCCACAGGCAAAGCTCCCATGATGTTGCTAGTGTCCTGGTCGTGATATAGCAGCCACCTGCAGCTTCCAGATTGTTGGGTGAACAGATTCCAGGAGTATTAACTACAAGAATATTATTTTCTAGCTGAAATCAAAAATCAGCTGCCACCATGTAAATCTATAGATATGATATATACAAACCACAACCCAATATAGCCGAGGTGCTTGATTTTGCGATCTTTGTCGCAGACCTTTGTTTGCAAGGAGTCATTGGTATTTTGTCAAAATCGAGATGCTGGGACCAACCGCTACAAGTGGGCAAAGATGTAACCCTTTGGCTGCTTTTTTTTTAGTCTCTGGTAAAAAGCTTGTGCACATTGCATCTGAATTCTGCATATTTCAGCCAAGTTACAACTTCATCTGCAAGCGTATCCAGAGCTTTGGCATGCCGAGGCTTCAGGTCATAGCAGGTCTTCCGATTGGCATGTGAGCAAGGGTATGGGAAAAATTGACGCCCTGCGCCCGTTATGTCCCATGGATTCTGATTGTTTTTTCCTGTTCCATCGATGCTAAATGACCTTCATGGCTGCGGTTGTGACTGTCGTATTACACTGCAACATGCAAGCTCAAAGACATGCATGCTGTCGTCAGACGCATCAGACATGCCGTTAGTATAACCTTGCACTGTCCCCAAGCCGGTGTACAAAGAGCGCGACTTTTTCGCCAAGTGCGGCTTGGCTCAACAGACTACCGATCGGGATCTGTACAGCTGTACAAGGCGGCAGTTTTGGCCGTCCATTCACTGATTACTTCCGGCAGCTTGGACAGTAGCGCTGTCGCTTGCCATTGGCCGGCGTTGCCTCTGTCCACTTGCGTTTGCACACTGCGTTGCGACAGGTTTGTTCGCCCACTTTTCTATTGCCCCGCGAAGCACAATTGAGGCACCTCTGGGAGCGACCCTCGTCCACTGCTACTCTGTTCGGGAAAACTTTGCCGCATGTTCTGCAAGTGAAGAAGCCGCAGCGATGTCTCTTTTCCTGCGTCCGCACTGTGCCTTGGCACGCTTTACACCAAACGCCCGTCAGAGGCATAGTCACCATCTCGGGCTCAAATTCCACCAGTGGCTTGGGGTGCAGACAGCGACGGCACAGCATTTCCCTTCTTTGGGCTTGCAAGCATTTGAGGCATTGTCGCAGCGATGTCGCATCTTCTTGGGCAAGTTGTGCTCTCGGAAATGCTTCCGCGATCTTGTTGGTGTTGCAGCCCATGCATTCGTGCTTTTGCAAACCCTCCGCATCGAGCTTGCGTTTCTGCTTTGGCGGGGCGCCATTCTTGCATGTTCGGCACATCCCAGCCTTGTTAGCACGGATCAGCTCCCAGTGCTCATATGTGTAAGCATCCATAGGCATGATTTGCTGGCATTCCCTGCATACAGCGCAAGGCCGGTGAGCTTCCCGAACGGCTGCCCAATCAATATGCTGACCTGCTAGCTTCTGCAATAGTAGGTCTGGACCTTCCGACACCATGCCGCGTTGAAAGAGGAATTTCGGAAAGGGTCGCATAATAAGCACATCCTCTCGGCTGCGCACGCGGGTCGTAGCCACGGTGCCAATGGTGGGATTCACCCTCTTGTCTACATGCAGGTCCAAGAGCACTGCTCGCATCGTCTTCCCTTGGCTGGAGTGTGCCGTCATGGAATAAGCCGGCGTCAGCGGCAGCTGTGTGCGCGACACTCTCAGTGTCTTGACTTTGCGGCCCTTGCCCAGATACCATGACTTGGTCTTGGGGACAATGGGATAGACCCCCTGCTCCGCCAGACCTTCTAGTTGCCATTTTGCACCTTCGAATTTGACATAGACGATGGAGGGGCGGGCTTGACCCTCGGGCCAGAGCCAGGAGTGCACGATGCCGCACTTGCCTCGTAGCAACTGCTTGTCCTCCGCGCGGTCAATGTGCTCTGTCAGCGCGACTGGCATGCCAATGGCCAAAGGCAAAGTTCCCATGAGATTGTTAGTGTCCTTGTCGTGATATTGCAGCCACCTGCAGCTTCCAGGCTGTTCGGTGAACAGATTCCATGCAGATGTATTAGTACATACTAGACCCACAACAAGATTGTATTCTAGCTGAGCACAGCAAGCAAAAACCAACCGTCAATCTGGGGCAATCTATATGTATAGTACGTAGTTAAACTAGAACCCGATTTGGCCGAGATGCTTGATCTTGCGATCCTTGTCGCAGACCTCTGTTTGCAAGGCTTCGCTGGAGGCGACATCCTTTGCGGGCGCCCAGCGAAGTGTCGCACCGGCATCCCTGGCATACTTCCTGGCACGGTCCTTGTTAACTTGGTACTTACTGTCGTTGTTGGCCACGATGAGCGGTGCTTCCTGAAACTTTGGCAGCCGTAGCCGTGGGTCTTCTGGTCCAGTGATGACCCGTCGCCGCGAAGCTCTTTCTTCCGGGGAAAGTTGACAGGCTTCCACGGGTTTGCCATGGAGATAGTTGTAGTTCTTGTCCGAAAGCCGTCCAGCTCGTAGCTCATCGGTTACTTCGTTCCACCAATCATCTTTGCACCGTTCCCTTTCGTGGAGCTCGATCACACCTTGGAAGTCTTCCCACATCAGCCTTTGACCTGCATCCACCATGGCATCCGGCGGCTTGCTGGTGTCATTGGGGCCCACCCATTGCCGATGCGGAATGCCTGCCAGATAGCCTCCTTGCGGTGGGGGCAGCTGCTTGAAATCGCCGATGGCCAAGAGGTTGATGCCGCCAAAGGGCCGCTCCTCGCCGCTGGGCGCGTGCTTCCACTCGTCGGCTCTGGGTTTCACTTGCCGCACTCGCTGCTCGAATTGCGCCAAGAGGTTGGCCGGCACTAGGCTGATTTCATCGATGAAAACGAAGCGCCAGTATGCCACGCGCTTCGCACTCTGTGGGTTCATGGGCTGCTCGAAGCTGCGTGGGTTGGTGTTGAAGCCGGAGGCGTGGTGTATCGTGTCACCGTCCAAGTCAGCCGCGTTGGTAGCTTGGAAAGCCAGGAACTCCCAGTCGATGCCTTTCTTGAAGCCGACCAAGTCGAAGAGTTCCTGGAGCAACTTGATTGCATGAGATTTTCCAGTGCCTGGCGGGCCGTGCAGGAGATAGCGGAGGGGTTCTTGGCCATCCGGACGGATTGATTCCTCGGGTCCCATCAAACCAAGCTCCACTTTGACCCTGTCTGCCACCAGCTGGAGAAGTTCGTACTGCTTCGCATTGACTTTGCATCTTGCGCCTTGTAGCCAATCACTGATCATCCACACCGTTACTGGGGCGCGCGCCTGGAGCCGGTGGAGGAAGCAGACGTTCTAGCTTCCATGGCCGCACAGCTTTGAATGCATCAGCATATATAGTATGAATGAATTGCATGAATTGCATGAAAGGCGAATAATAAGTAAGTAAGTAAGTAAGCTATATCCGCCTGTTCAATTTCCGACCCGTGCCTCAGCCGCAGCCACCTTTTCACCAAGTATGCCAGTGCCAGTTCCATCTTTCTTGGCCGAGTTGTCCGAATCCTTTGCCGATCGCAGGGCCACCTCGTGATCTGGAATCCAGCTAGCGGCGCTTTGCGCGACTTGCTCGTGGCGCTGTCGAGCGTCCTCGTTGTGGACTTCTTCCTGCTGTTGCCATATCGCACCTGACAGCCGGAACATCTCCATGGTCATGTCATAAAGACGGGTAGGATTTGCTGCCTCCTGCTCGTCCGGGTTCTCATCACCGCTGAATTCGGGTGCTTCGAAGGTGTCCTCGGCTGCCACAGGCTGTCCGATGCCATTGCCGCGCACATGGGTGCGGGTCGCTTCCAGCAGGTCGTTCTCGTCGAGTTGGAAATCAGTGAGCTCGTCGACGATGTCCTCGTTGTCTGAATTTTCCTCCAAGCCATCCACCAAGCGCACTTCTCGCGGCAGGCAATAGGTGAAGACAAAGTTCATGACATAGCGCTTGGCTGCTGCGGTGGGAAAGCGATGCTTCGAAGCGTGGTCAAGCAGCGCTTGGGACCAATCTTGCGTGCCCGATTGCCAGAAATGATTGATAAAAGGAACACCCGGAGAGGCATCCTTGACGTCATTCACCCAAGGAAAGAACAAGATGAGGATCCGCATGGCTTGTTCCTCCGTCGTCCGGCTGCTGTGCGCACTGAAGATGACTGGGATGTGGGGTCGCCGCCGCAACCGGACGATCCAGTCATGCCGGTAAGATTGTGCTGCTTGCCCCTTGCCCAAAGGCCACCAATCGTCTCCACCTTCTTCTCTGATCATATAGTCTTTGCCCGGTCTCAGTTTCTTGACGTTTTGGTTAACCTGTTCGATGCCCTGATCCGTCAGCTTGGCTTCAAAATTCTCCGGTTGCTCCTGCTGCCTTGCGAGGCTATAGGGGTGCCTGGCTTGCTTGATGTGGAAGTGCATCGCAAATTCGTATGCCGAAAGTCCATGTAGGTCTGGATCCATGCCTCTGCTTCCGTACATGGTCCACGGCGGGCATTCCGTCAGCTTGCGACGGACAGGATTCCGCTTGTCAACGGTGGGCTTGCAAGGCTCCTTGGGCCACGGCTTTTCCTCCGCGATGCTCTTCAAAAGCCTGAGGGGGTACTGGAGCGAAATGTCGGTCACCGGCGCAGTCTTGATGGATTCTGCCGCCGTGGGATCGTGGCTACCCGCTTTCAGAATGAGGTTGCAAGTCTCGACCGCTCCTCTCACCACCCCCCTGCCGTAGCAGTCGGTAATCAGGCGCTTTCCAACCCTGGCACCAACGTACCCCACCTTCTTGGACTGCAATTCTTCGGAGAGGTGCTGCTGGCCCTTCATCCACTCCTTCACCTTGTGGACTGCGATGGGGAGGCGCTTGTTTTGATAGTCGCAAGCATACCCCGCTTGTGCTGCTTGGTTGGTCTGCGCTTCTTTCACTAGCTGCCAAACGGGCATCTTTTCCTCGCAATTCTGCTGACAGAAGGCTTGGCTGTGGGTGTCGGCCGTGATGGGGAAACGGTAGGGTGGTTGCACATCGCAATTGCTTCTCAGGGCAGCCAGCAATGCAGGGTGACATCCATTGAGGTTGGGATCGTTACAAGGCCCCCAGGGGAGACCCAGCATGCTCCTCTTTCCCTTGTAGGGCATGTCTTTCTGGTCGGCCAGGCCAGGGCAAATCAGGACGGGCTCTTCAGTCAACCATTTCGTCCTGGGGAAGTGCGCCTTGCACTTTGTTGGATCTTTGGGGTCCCTGCAGTGATTCAAAGGTTGCCGGTTGCCCTTGCTGTCCACCATGTGCACGTGGTGCTGTTTGTGCATCTGCAAACTTTCCACATCGTCTGCCAAGTATGCCGTTCTCCATGAATTAGCCTCCATCTGGTGGTCTTGGTGGTGCCTTGGCCTGTCGAGCATGAGGGTGGACTGCTTGTATTCGGGCCATGCATCTTCCACCTCCTGCTGTTTGTCGTGCCAGGCATGCGGATCACAGTAAACCATTCTCTTCACATGGCCAGAATAATCCGAATACTTTCGCAGCATTTCGATCAGAGGCTCCTTACCCAGCCGCGTCAACTCACTCAGCGGCGTGAATTGGTGCATGCATTGCACGAAGAATTGGCCGTGTAGGTGGTAGTTGCCGTTCTTCTGACATTCCAACGATCCGTAGGCTGCCTCGATGCGCCCAAACACACCGCCTCTGGCGGTTGCGTTGCTGCCGAAAGCATCCGTGCACGGTTCAGCTGATTGTGCACAGTCGGGGCATCTCGGGCAAAACCTCAAACCAAAGATGTGGCGGAAGACGAGGCCGACCAATACTTGAAAGCCATATACGCAAGCCAATGGGTCTCTTGCCAGCAGAGCACGTCTGGAATCGTAGTCAGGCAGCTCCTGGAAAGGTTCCATGCAACTAAAACATGGGATGTGCCGGGTTTTTCGATGGCTTGGCCCCACCTGCACATTCAAAAGCCTACCAATGCTACTTCGAATGCTAGAATCCAATCCCTCTTCGCTCTCGCCCGCCTCTGCCAATCGCTCGGGCGACAAGCGGAAGAATTCTTCGGTCAGACTGGGCTTGTTCCGCCCATAGAAAGCTTTGCTGTCATCCTGGCCAACGGCCGGGTCGCCAAGCCGCGCCCTAGCCATGCGGACCATGATGGTGGAGTCCCGCTCCGAAGGTGAGAAGGTGATGAAGATTGCCAAGCCGTAGTTCACCCGGTAGGCGTGGGTTTGATGCCGCATGGTGCTGCGCACTGCATGCGTTCCGGGGATGTTTTTGGTCCTCGCCTCTGCATTGCCAAGTAGCTTTTGCGCCGCTGCGGACAGGCCAGGTACGTAGCGAAGCTTCGACAGGTCGCCGTTGACAGCCTTGTTTTGGTTGTTGACGTCCACATAGACGCCCTGTCGTAGCTTCCTGTAAATCTCCTGAGCACCATGCTCAATCTCCTTCGGCGTCATGGCGCGTTGACCGTCGACGTCGTTCTGCTGGGCGACATAGATGTAGGCATTGGCATTGGGTTGTTGGTTCACCCTTGTGCGAAACAGAAAATTCCACAAGGCTGGAGCAAAGTTCCAATCCCTTCGGAACTGTGAGGCGGCCTGTCGCAAAGTAGCAGCAGCCCAAGCTTGAATGTCAACATCTGGCGCGTCCTTGTTGCCTTTCCTGCGCCTGGAGATGGCCTTCGCCTGATCCTCTTCTGTCGCGACAGTGTTCACGACATCTGGCTCAGCCGTCGCGTGCTTGAATAGGAAGCAGAAGGCAATTGCCCAGTAGCATGAACGAAACATGTCGATGAGTTGATTGCCGGCACGCACCTCGAAGGTCTGAAGTCCCGATCGAATGCCATCTGACCCAAGCTCTGTGATCATATTCTCCAAGGCAAGTTCGTCGGCTTGATGCGCATCAGACCTAGCTTCCCCCTCAGCCACCACTGTACGCGGCCGCTGCGTGGAGAATGCCGCCCCGGCTGAGGCAATGTCGTGCTCAAGAGCCTCGCATGGAGTAGCGGCCTTTTGCGGCTGCAGCTTACTGTCCAGAGGCGCGTCGTCACTGCCGAGCTCCTCCTTGAAGATCTGCACTACTTCCGGTGGTACGCCGTCCTCTGGAAGTTCGGCTGCCTTCTCTTGGATCTCCTTGTCTACCAACCTCACGAAGGATGGGTGTCCCAACTTCTTCATGTCAAGAATTAAATCCACGACCACCTGGCGCTGGGACGCACCAGATCGGCGCAGCTTGACCCATCGTATCACATTCGATGCATATTGCAACATAAAGACATGACATCAGGCGTGCAAACAACAAAGCTACAAAGAGGCATTGCGATCCTCGACACCTGGCCTGTCTCCGCACCCTTGCCTGATGAATTAGAGTCTTGATCTCCTGGTCCGTGGTCTTGCCTGTCTTGTTGGTCTTGAGAATTACTCGAAAGACGTCGCACAATTGCTTCCCGCTCCTTGGCAATGCATCTGGGACTTCGGTGGGCGCCAGGTGCTCTTGCAGCTTCTGCAGCAACTCTTCCACGGGCAGCGGAAAGGTGATGAGGTTACCCCTGGCGCCGTAGCGATGCCTGGCCATATGCGCCTTCTCGTCGAATATGGCAACATTAGCTTCTTGTTTGTATTTGCTCTCCATGGACATGAGCACCATGCTGGTCAAACAAGGAGAAGCGCACAACAGCTCGATCGCCGTAACATTCTGTCGGTAGATCCTCTCAAGCCCATAGCCAGTCCACATATCATTGGCGTAGCTCAAGGGTGGAAGCTCGGCATTGGTCAAATGTGTAGCACAATCAGCACAAATCGGCAGCCAGCACTTTTCACACAGCATCTTGCCATCGGCGTGTTGTTCGCTGCACAACCGATCCTTATGCAATAATTGGGATAGGGGCCGACGAAATCTTCAACATATTATAATATATTATATATAGCGCTTGCGGTACAACCGCTAGTAATTAATATGCTATCACTTCATCCCTTTCTTTGGACGCTAGCAAACGACGTTGTCTGTCCCGGCCTCTGGGCAGCAAAGCAGCTCGCCATCATCCTCTAGTCCTGGAAGTTTCAAACACCAGTCTTCGAAACTCTTGTGTGTCGTAAGTTGCACCTGCAGGGGGTCGACCATGTTATACCTGGAGAGGTAGGGCTGTAGACCTAGAAGCTCTTTCACTCTGTCGAGAGGCTGACCCAGGAAGAGAAGCTCGCCGGTGGAATCACTGTGTTGCATTGGCTGATACCATTGGATGTCGCCCTTGTCTGCCACCTCCTGTACATATGGGTGAACTCCACCGCACGAGAAGCACATTAAAGCTTCCACCTTGTCACCCGAAATGGCGTGCGTGAAAGTGTGCAAAGCTGTGCGGTCCAGTGAAGAGCCTGCAACGGGAGGTAAACTTCTGCATTTCACGGCAAGCGCTTCGCAGTAGACGCTGTAAAGCACATCGGGGGCGTTGCGGCGAAGCATGCGCTCGCAGATGGGCTCCAGCACGTGCGCGTGTTTCTCCCGAAGGTGCTCTTGTAGCTGTGCCTCCGTGCCAAAGCGGTCTTCCCACATGCAGCCCTCGAAGGCACAAAAGGCGTGAGGCCAGCACTCCCCTGCATCCACCGCGTCTGGTGAGGCGCCTGGTGGGATAGTCGGATGGGAACGCAAAGCCTTCGCAGCCAGCTCCTGTTCATGACCCCCGAACGAAGCTTTGTGGCTCTTGACTCTTGATGCTACAAGAACATTCAACCGTCATGAGCCAACCGGTGCACATCGTTGCCGCAAACGTCGTTGTTTAATGTATCCGTTTCATTTAGCCTGCATGTTTTGTCGGGTCCTTGATCAAATCTTCAACTTGCCGGTGTGGATGCAAAGATGTTTCTGCCACCAGGATTGACTCAAGTGCCTCCATCAAGCCAGGTTGGGTCTCGTCCTCGTCCTCTTCATCTGCACGAGGAGGCGTGGCCGCGGGCACTGGACCCTCAGGTGGATCTTCAGCAGGCGCTTCTTCTGAGGGTACTTCGGCATCTCCGACCCTTCTTCTTGCCGCGGGCTTCTTTTTGGCGGCTCGCTTGGAATCGCTTTTCTTCTTGGCTGGCCGCGGGGCAGCGAGACCCTTCCTTCCCAGCTTCGTGGACCGATTGTCATGCCCCTGCCTCGTGTCTGCCAAGGGTGGAAAGTCATCATCTGCTTGGTTGGATGCAGGCGAGAAGTAGACTGGTGGGGGCGGCTGCGGCCATGCCGGAACCAGGTCCTGTGTGTCGGTGATTTCGACCAGGGCGTCGTAATGATCCACTCCATTGTAGAGAATATGTACGGTGCGCACTGCTTCATTGCTATTGATGGACATGTGCATCACTTCCTCCACGGTTGTGGTTGCATCTCCAGAACGGTGCGTGTGGAGCACCACCCTGGCTTTCTTCATGAGGCTGTAGGCGGTGACAACAGTGTGGCCACCCCACTCGCTTGCCCGGAGCCTTTTGGCTTCTCGGATCCATTCACCCTCATAGCCGACCTGATTCCGGGCATGGGTCTCCATGAACTCAGCCACGTCAATGCGAAGGGCCCCTCCGTCGTACGCGTCAAAGAAAGCCAACGCGTGGAAGAGGCAATCCCCATCGCCCGCAACCTTCGTCACCGCCATGGTTTTTGCCGGGCTCACAGACACCTTGCAAGGTGGTTGACAATAGTGCGGGTTTGTCTATAATGACAAAAAGAGAAATGCGAACTACAGATTCAGATTCAGAACCCCATCATTTTATATATGACATATCGTATTTCCGGCCTGAATATCTGCATCGCCTGCAACTGATGATGCCATGGAGCCACAGATCCTGGTAACAACCGGTCTACAAGTTGCGAAGTAGCAAACATGCACAGCGGCGCGTTTTTCCCCGTGTCCTCGCGTGTCAACCAGTCGGCGTCTGTCCCCGACGAGATGCTTGACGTTCACAAGAGGCTGCGGAAAATGACATGTGATCAGGAGCAACAATGAACTTATATAGCACGTGACAAACTTGTGACTAAAAGTGACCATGACATGCTTGTGCCATCGCACGAATCATGACATATCATGACGCTTCTCTCTCTTTTTTGCTTGCAACCTGCGTCGATGTAGTCAGCGCAGGTGTCTGCACATGAGAAGAAATTGCATTTAAAGCACTCTTGCTGTCAACCTGCGTGTGCCTATCAAAGTCTGTCCATGTGCAGGCATCAATCGTGATCGCCGTGTCCAGCCTGTGCCCTGCCGTCTGTTGGATGAAGCTCAGCGGTCGCCTTCCTGCGCCGTCCCTTTCGCCCATGACGGCGCTGATGGTGCTTGGCAGCAAGAGCTTCAAGAGGCGTGGAACCACCATCATCGTGGCTTCGGACTGTTTCCCGGAGACGCACCATCGCAGGGTCCAGTTCTTTGATCCGCTTGCAGCGGCGAGCGGGTATTGACGATGAAACCATTGCGCTTGTGGGCTGGCGTGCCGGTGCGTTTTCTGCTGCCGCCATCGATTTTCGGCGGTGTGCCGAGGCAGGTTGGTCCGCATTGTGGTTGAAGCTGGTCTGTATATTCTTGCTTCGGCGGTGGGTAGGGACGCTTTGCCCAAGTGCTACTGGCACCCGCTTCTCCTCATTGATGGTACTTGTCGGTGCTCCCGGGCTAGGAAGGACAGGTCGTTGGCAGCCGCATGGGTACCCGTGTTTGCCATGCAGGGGCTCGCCGCAGGCTGGGCAGGGGCGCGCGAACTCATTGTGAAAGCTCAGGGTGTAGCGGTCTTGGCGCTCGTTGCTTCGATGGAAATGTGCCAGTGCGGCCTGAGCGGCTTTCACAGCGCCGTCCCAGCCAAGGATGTCGCGCAGCTGCAAGATAGTCGCCGCGTTGTCATCGAAGAAGCCGAAGAGGTAGGCATTGAAGTCATCTCCAGCCTTCAGGACTGCATCTGCATTGGGGCACCAAGCTTCCATCAGCAGAGCTTTTTGGCTTTCTTCCCGATCGAACCAGCGGTCCACGTGCTGAATGAACGTGCTTTCGAACTGCTGATAGAGGGGCTCTTCCTGCAGGGCGGCAGGATCTATGCCCACGAAGCCCATCATGATTCCAATGTAGCTTTCCTCGCTGGTGTCCTTGCGGCTGAGCTGCTCCCACATAGCAGCTTTGTCATCTTCCCGGAGTGTTGCCGCAAAGTGCCTGGGCAGGGTCGCTCCTGGTCGCACCAGCAACATTTCAAGCACAGCGGCCCTAACCACGGATTCGCCAGCGTTGCCCTTGTTTTGCTGATCTCCTGGCGGCAGAAGAAGCCAGACCAATTTGACAACGGCATTGGTTGCTTTCAGGCTTTGCCGAGGTATCCGCAGATCCACCATGTCCTGCTCAAGGCTCCCTTTCCACACTTCCGTTGGCACGAATTGGTAGGCGGCGGCTGCGCGGCGTGGCAGATGAATGCGAAACTGCTTGATGCAATCCTTGACATGACAATTGTCCCGAAGTTGCTTGAAAAAGTGGGCCAGGAGCGGCTCAGTTGCTATTGGCGTCTGTAGCCGGGCGTCGGTGTCCAAAGAACCCCGAGCGTCCACGGCGCAGATCAGCAGGCCCTTGCCTACCAGCTTGCAGGCGTCAAGGGCCGCGAACAGGTGGGTAGGCCAAAGCTGCATCTTCTCCAGCGCAATGGCGTAGAGCTTGTGCAGCATCTCGGTTTCGGGAACAGGCTGGGAAGGCGCTGCCTGGCAGTAGCCCACGCGGCTCACGCTGACACCGACCCAAAAAAAGTACATATAACACAGGAGACGGTAGGGCCTACCTGCCTCCTCCGCCATCGATGCCATTCGCGAGGAGTGTCCTGGGCCGTGGCATGTACAGCTGTAACTTACTATACTACGTTATGTTTATTGCATATATATATATTTATACTGAATCTATACATCTTCTTCTTTCTCAAAAGAGCGGCTCTATGTTATACATCCACAGGTGCGTATCTTCACCAGCCCCTCCCAATCCTTCGTAAACCTCCGATGTTTCAGCACCGAACGAGGTTTACGTAACACTCCTTGTGGTGGCACGGGCGGTCAGTCGCAAGAGGCACGGGCTGGGCGCGAGCCGGGAGATGTTGATATATACTTTAATGGCTTCGGTGAAGGCAGGCTTTCACAGAAAGCTTGTAGACAACGACATCTCTCTTGACTTTGTGACTGCTTGATAGTGCTGCGCATGCCCCGTCATAAGTGCGACGCAGCAGCATTCATTCGCTTAATCCTTTTGAGTCGTCTTGCGCTGATGTAGTCAACGCGCAGCTATCACACCTTTCGGTTCCAAGACGCGCTGCATTGAAAAAAAATAATCAAGAGAGGAGAAACTTGCATACGTAGTCGCATAAACAACATGCCGCAAGAAAGGAATGTTACACTACCCCACCGCTAGTCTCTCAGGTCTCCGGATTCACCTCGTCATCATCTTTCTGGTCTTCGCCAGCACCCTGCAAGAGTAAGACCTCCTCGGCAGTGAGCATTCGAGCCAGCTTGTCGTCACCTTGCGGCATGCTGCGGCGGGACCTTCGGCTGGGGCGCGTCGAAGATGATGTCAGTTTGTTTTCATATTGCCAGTCAGGTGGGGTATGCCGACGGACCTGCTGTCGCAAGTAGCTCATTGCTGGGTCATCCTCCTTGATGCGGCGCCTCCCCTTCTTGCCAGCGCGCTTCACAGGCGGTTCAGGCGTAACCTGCTCTGAATCTGGAACCTTTGGCTTTGGGGTGTGCTTCTTGCCTTGACGCGGTGGCTGTAGACCTGCTGAGTTGAATCCTGTTTGTACGTTCTTCTTGCGGCGGTAGGTTGGTGCATCCTTCCCTGTTGTGGCTGGTGGCTCAATGAGCAGCTCGCCGCCAGCTTTTGGCGTTATACCTGATGGCAAGGGTGTCACAGATTGCTGACACATGCAGCGGTAAGCGCCACTTTCCGCCAGGGGCTTCCCACAAGCCGGGCATGGAAGAGCCAGGCGGCTACCAAAGTTCGCGCTGTAACAATCCACCAGCGCCTCTCGCTCATCGCAGAGCGCAAGCATGGATTCCCATGCTTCAATCATGCGCTCTATGCCCATTATGCTTCGGAGCCGTTGTATGACGAATTGGTTGGCCTCGAAGTATTCCGACATGTAACTTTCGAACATTGCAATCATCCTTGTCATTGCCTCTCCCCGAGGGCACCAGGCCTCCATCAACGAGCCTTTCCGACCCCTTTCATCCTGATGCCAGGCATCCAGGTGCGCGTCGAGGCCAGTCATAAAGCGTTGGAAAAGGGGTTCATCCCGCAAGCACGCCGGCTCGAGGCCCTGGAGGCGCAGCATGAACGTAATGCAATCCTCCCTCGACAGGCGATCGCGGCTCAAATTCTCCCATATTGAGATTTTATCTTCCTTGCTCAACCTTGCTGCCGCTTTGTTGGGTAGGGTAGCGCCAGGTCGTGCAAGACAAAGTTCGACCACCGAAATGTGCTCCTCCATACCCCCCTTCCCTGTTCCTCGCTGCATTCTGGCAGCAGGGAGTATGATCCATACAAGGATAGAAAGAGCGTTCGTTGCCTTCAGGGTCTGGCGGGCAATGCGAAAGCATACCGATCTCTGCTCCAGGTCGGACTTCCACAGGTCGGTGGGGACAAAGTAGAAACCAAGACCGGCTTTTCGCGGCAGGTGGCTCCTGAACCTTGTAGTCCCATCGACAGCACAGGGGTTCTTGCGGAGCTTCTTGCCCAAGCTGGCCGCCGCCAGTTCCGTCGTAATTGGCACCTGCACCTTCACGTAGGAATCGTCTGAGCTGCGAGCATCCACAGCACAGATGAGCAGGCCGCGCCCAACCAGCTCGCACTGGTCCATCGCATTGAAGAGCTGGTCAGGCCAGACTTCCAAGTTTTGCAGCGCCGTCGCGAAAAGCTGACGCGCGCACTCACCCTCTGCTGCAGCGTCTTCATAGATGGCGTCCTCGCGGGGCAAGCTGTGCAAGGACCCGGCATGTATTTGGAATTCATTTGGTGCAGTGATTGCGACAGCCGGCCTGTGCGGTCACGTAGGTCAATGACGTCATCGATCAAAAGGTGTGTCCTGAGTGACCATCATAAAAACGGCTCCATGTGAGGTATACTTGCAATGCATGCTGTTAGTATGCCCGACTTTGTGGGTGTGTTTGAAAACCTTAAGCTTCGATTGGTCCTTGTCTGGCGCGCGTCACCCGTGTGGCGGGCCGGGCGAACAAGAACTTTTTCGATTTCTTGAAACGGCTGCAGAGCAAGGACATATGTAAAATCCGAAGCATTTGGGTTGATTGGACTTGCATTGCATGGAATGTGGTCTTGCAAGCACGCATTTCCGTTTTCACCTCATTTTGCTTTCAAATACTACATCTGCGAAGGTTAGGCGATGGCACGATGGATGCTTACCGTGCCCATCAAATGGCCTACCACTCTCACTTTCACGAAGTCGTATTGGTTGGCATGTGGGCCAAACCAAGTGCCCCAAATGGATCCTGCAAACTTTTTTGATGTGTACATGAAGGAGCGATGTCATTTTTTTGCTGTGTCCGTCCTGCTGGCATGGTCAGTGAAAGCCAGCGATTGTGGCCCTTGGAGCCACGCCAATTGAAGCCCAGCTGCAAGACCTGCACACCTTCGATGTCCAACAGATTCCAAGAGCCGTGCAGGTCCGTCAACAAGCCCTTGGAGGAGACAAAGACCACGCGCCTCAGTCATCACAATGTCATCACAATGACAAAAACAACACTATCCGTTTCCCCAGCCTGTCTGCCGCTACTATCATTGCGATAACAACACTTTCTATCTCCCCTGCCTGTGGCATGTCAGTTGGCCACGTACTTCCCACAGAAGCAGTCCTTCTCCAGGGCGGAGCTTTTTGCTGCCTTGTCAACAACGACACTAACAATCACGCTAACAATCACACGAAGCAGTCAATGAGTGCCTTCACCTTCGTGAGCAGCAGTGTTCTTCTGCTCGGATCCTGCACAGCAATCTGATAAAAATGTCTTTGCCTGGTTTCTGTGCTCTTTCCAGCCTGCTTTGATATGCTCGTAGCTGCAGAACCAGCAGGATGTTTGCGCCATATCAAAACCAATGATCAGGAGGCGGCCTTTTACTGTTCGCTTTTGAGTCAATCACATGCTGCTCCCACGCCTATATAGCTAATGCATGGATCTCTTTTGTTATGCCAGAAAGTTCCGCTGCGAGAACTTCTCCTTGCATATGTATAATTCGAAGTCTCTTGGTTGACCTTCCATATGTGTCGGGCCGGGTGAACAAGAACTTCTTCGATTTCTTGAAACGGCTGCAGAGCAAGGATATTTATGTATGATGCTTGAATTCCGATGTCGGTTGCGCTGATACCAAGTTGCCACACGACCACCAGTTAAAACAAATATGCATTGGTGCACCCTATTTTCCACTTGCCCGCACTGATGGAGTCAGTGCAACTACGGCATATGCATGCCGATACAAGCTGATGCTGCTGCCAAAATTTGTACATCGTCACTTCACAATCTTCAATCAGCATCAGCAGCGTCGGAGGGTTGTTCCAGTTCTTCTTGACAGAAGACTTCACCTGCGGCCAACAACCTCGCAAGCTTTGGGTCACCCTGCGGCATACTGCGCCTGGACCTGCGGCTTCTGGAGGTTGCTGCCTGCGAATCGATATGGTCTTCCTCTGCTTGCCCAACGTGCGTGCGACGCGAGCTGAGGTCTCGTAGCCGGATCATGGCCAGATCAGTTTCTTTGCACTTCTTCTTCTTCTGTTCGCCAGTGCCATGGCCCTTGCTTGGCACGCGCGGCGTGCTCTGTGAAGCAGCCGCTTGCGGTGCAGCATTTGCTACATGCTTCTTGGGGCAGCATGCTTGCCTCTTGGTACACGGCGGCTGAAAGGCGGTCTGCACATTCTTGTTGCGCCGCAGGCTCGGTGCTGTCACCGTTGGTGTCATTGTCTCCTTTGCGTTTTGGTTGGCAGTGTTCTGAGGCGCTCGGGGAAGTTCTGGCCCTTGACATGCGCAGGCGTAGCCATGGTTGACTTCTTGGGGCTTGCCGCACGCAGGGCAAGGACGAGCGAGCTGGTTGTGGAAATCCGCCGTGTAGCGAGCTTGGCATTCAGCTCGATGATCGAAATAGGCGAAGGCCGTGCGAGCGCATTCTGTCGCTCGTTCCACGCCCATCCGCAGGCGGAGCGCAACCAGCATGTCGAGGTTGTCATCAAAGAAGTCGAACAGGTAGTGTTTGAAAGCAACCGCTTCATCCATCAGGACATCCGCCCCGGGGCACCAAGCTTTCAACAGCATAGTTTGCTTGATTTCGCCGCCGCTGCGCCAGCTATCAAGATGAGCAGTGAAAGCTGTCATGAAGTCTACGAAGAGCGGGTCCCCTTGCAGCACCCCTCGATCCAAGCCGAAGAGCCCCAAAAAGATATCAAGTCCATCCTCGCAAGAGGTATCTCCCCAGGTCATATGTTCCCATATCCTTGCCTTGTCTTCCTGGCTGATGACGGCCAGCGACTTGAGTGGTAAGGTTGCCCCCGGTCGTGCAATGATGGATTCGGCAAGGAGGAGCTGTTCGTCATCCTGGTCCCGCTCGGCCCGTGTTGCTGCATCGACCGGGGGGAACAAGAAGATCGTGAGCTTGATGAGGGTCGTGGTCGATTTCAAGCTTTCTCGCGCCAAGCGAACGCCGAACACATCTTTCTCAATGCGGCCTTTCCAGAGGTCAGTAGGCACAAATTGAAAGCCGGAGGCAGCCTTGCGCGGTAAGTACGCACGAAGGCGCTTCGCGCACTCGATGACCAGGGGGTGCTTCTGGAGTTCCTTGCAGAGTGGCGCCATCAGGGGGTTTGTGAGGATGGGCGTTTGCAATCTCGCATCTGCTTCTTGTGCACCGCGTGCATCCACCACCGATAGCAACAGCCCTTTGCCGACTAGATTGCCCGCGTCCACTGCGTTGAAAAGTTGCTCCGGCCACACCTCGAACTTTTGCAAGGCGACTGCTTCAAGTTTGTCTAAGAATTTCCGACTGTAGCCCGTCGGGTTGAACTCTGCCGTCAACTCCTGACCAAGCGTGAGATGTTTTCGGTGATTGCTTTCGGTGTTACGCTGCATGCGATTCAGTCTCATTATATACTTGCTTCACAATCCGTTTGTAAATGAATGTTTGCATGTGTCAAGTATACACAAGCTCGCCTGAACCTTTGGGCACGCCATTGACCAAACGCTCCTGACAGCGCTACCGGGTGTAAACCACCCCTGATTCCAGTCACAAGAAACGAAGAAGCATCCTCACTTGGATACGGTTTCATTCGTGTGCAGAGTCCTGCTGTCAGTCAGGCACGCGGACAGCGAGCGCGCCCAGGATTTCTAAAGTAGTCCACTGAGAATAGTACAGGCGGGTACGTGCTCAGGTCAGTAAACAGATCAGCTGTTGCCAAGATCATGCAAAAAGTATCAATTAGCATGTGTTGCATATCATATGTATATATATATATATTATAAATATATGATATCGCTCCCTCTCTCTTTCTCATCGCTGCCATATGTCTAGCCCTCACAAGAAGAACTTTAAAGCCTATAGACCATGCTGTGCAGGATGCTCTCGCCTGCTGTTCTTTTGCTCTTCGTTTTGTTGTCACCGCGACTAATTATATGCTGCCAGGGCGATATAGCCCTCAACTTCCATGATCGTCTAAGGACTCTGCTTCCTCGGCCGTGTCTCGGGCGGTGCTGCTGGTGATGTCGTCGGATTCGAGGGAAGCGGGTGGCATCACTGATCTCGGCTCGTGCGCCGAGCCATACCAAAAGCACATTGCCACGCCCACTGTTTGGTATTGAAAGTAGAGGATGGCATAATCCACATTGAGATTGTCTCTTCGGGGCATGCGGGGATACAAACGCGACAAGGGCCACGGCAGCACCGCTGCAGGGACTGCTTCCCAGCAGGCCATTTGTACATTGCAGCAGCACGTGTCCAGGAATTCGATGCTGTCTTGCACGAAAATGTCCAGCGGAACCTCACCCACCCACTGGTCCCAGCAAAGTTGTCGGTTCTCGTACCGCAAGATTTCAACTGGGCCAATACCACCTGCTTCTTTGATCGTGCATATGCATGAACTGGACCCTTCAATTTGCCAAAGCCGCTGGTAGCGACGAATTGGGCTGGGCAACAGCAACGGGTCAAAGGCCGCCGTGGGCTGAACAGGGCAATAGAAAGGCGGCAAGAACAACCCATAAGTTTGAATGGCAGCCATACCCGCGCGCACTTCAGCTCGGAGGCGCTGCGCCTTTTGTCTGCACCAAGGGAGGCTCTGGAAGTTTGCGGTGGCCGCAAAGTTCAGGAAGTCACCCACCGGGAGCATGTCGAAGAGCTGCACCGCTATCACTGTACGGTGGTTCTGTGTCATCTCCTGCGTCATTTTCTCTAGATGAAATGCTGTCATGCGCAGAGAGACCGGAAGGCGGGGGCGAAGCACGATCGACTGGGGGGAGGGGACTTTGTATACGCTCGTAAGCAGAGCGGCCGCGGGATTCGCCCATCAACCGTCGGATGCTGCTTCAGAACTCACGCATGTCAGATGTGTGCAATGATATGAGCATTCTTCTGTTTGACATCCAACTATATATGGACCGGCAGATGCATACACTAGCATCGCAACATATGACAAAGGCGGGAAAGCACATCAATGATGCCTTGGTAATTCTGTGCAAATTTCAATGTTTCGTTTCTTGTTTCCTGGGCAAGCGGTTTTCGCCCCGTCCAGCGCGCGATTGAAGCATCAGCGGTGTTCTTCACCGGCTACAAGATCATTCCATAGATCACAAAGCTCCAAGGCCAAGGAAGGAGTCGGCAGCCAAAGTATTGTCGGAGCTTGGCTTGCCACACCCTCAAAGCTATGCGCAGCTGGGACGTGCCGGATCGCGGCATGCAAAGTAGCTGGAGAAGCCATCCCGTCATTCGTATCAGCTCATCCCTCTCGGCGTCAGTCACGGCCGTCTCATCATCATCAACCTGTGTTGTCCATTCGGCGATGAAGGTCGGGGGGTGAGAATGAATGGGTGCGCAGAGGCTCCAGCAGTCAATTGGCATCAGGTAGGTCAACGGAATGTGCGCCGCCGTGCCCTCTGTACAAGTGGTGAGCTCCACCAGCGCATCATATTGATTCATGTTCCTGTAAAGAATGTGCACCATGCGTGCAGCTCCGGCACCGCAGACTAACGGGTGGCTCACTTCCTCCACCGTCGCATTTTGACCAGCAGTGGACAGCGTGTGCACCATCACCCGAGTCTGGGTCATTAGGCTGTATGCAGTGATTGCCAGGCGGCTTGGAGGCGCTTTTGAATGAAGCTGCTGGGCTTCGCAGAACCAGGCTGTCTCGAGCCCGTGCTGGTGCTGGGCTTGCTTTTCCATGAAGCTAGCCACATGACACCGCAAGGCACAGCCGTCATACTGATCGAAAAAGGCTAAAGCATGAAAGAGACAATCCACTCCGCCACCCATAGAGATCACACCCATCGGTGTGACCCCTCCAGAGACCTGCAGGGCATAAGGCAGGTCATCTATGAAATACTATATTGTATATATGTGTGCAAGCGCACACACGCACACACACAAATACATATATACAAATGTATGTTTATATATGATATCACGAAAATATATACGTATGTATGTCCATATCGATAAAATAGTAACCATCATATAAAGAAGTTGGCGAAGAGTGTGCATGTGAATGGACACAATCGCAGCGTCCACGCCTGCCGGAATGCCGATTGCGAATCCATCACATCAGAATCGTCCCAAGCATGGCCATGGCGAAGTAAAGCGTGATTGGAGACTGAGACGCTACAAACAGCTGCAGCACTGTGCAATGTCGATAGTTTTTACACCCGTGCGTCACTATGATGTGAATGCAGCACACACGTCGCAAAGCAATTCCCGGCCCTTTATTCTTCCATACATAGCCGAGTCGCAACTCAAACTGTTTGATGCCTAGCCAGGTCTGGTAGTCGGCTACCAATCCCGGATATTGTCCATCAACGCGACAGGTCCAAAGCATGCGTGCTTATTCTCCACGAACGAAGTCGAGATCAACTTGTCCCCTCTGCCTTCACCGCTAATGGCAGCGCCCCCTCTGCATCGTCGTCAAGCGCACCTTCCTCGGAAACCTTGGCGCGCTTCTTGGGCTGCTGGTCCTTCTTGATGTGATGTGACTTCATCGGCAAGTCTTCCGGTTGTTCGCGATAGACATTCCAGCCAATGGCGCGCTGGGGGCGCCAGTACGACAATGGCTCAGGCAATCGCTCCACATCAGCAAGCATCAGCCCCCATGTTGTCTTGTAAGGGACATCTGCATCAGCTGGCCAGCGATGTTCTTGCTCTCGGGCCCGGAGCTCTTCTGTTGTCAAAGCAACAGCACCTACCACGTTGACACGGCCGTAGATACGCCCACCCATTCCCAGCCAAGCATGGCCCATGCGATAGCGGCGACTGCGTAGTTCCATTGTCTTGCTGCCGTCCAAAATGTAATCCAACCATGGCTGACGCAGCACCATGATGCGCTGCCCCACCTTTGGCACCATGGGGCCATCGTCGAAGGCCGGCAGCCGCCTCAAGGGCGGGCGATCCTCGGCAGCAGCAGCAGCACCAGCAGGAGCACGAGCCTCTGCCATGGCTATCTGTAGTGCAGCAAGGCTGGGATCGACGACTGATTTTACTTTCACTGGGCAAAGCTGCGGCAACAATAGGAAGAAAGATTTCGAAGACCTTGGCCTTACCTTGCATGAGAGCACAGCTGCCGAGACGACAAGGTTCATGACCCGAGCCTTTCACATGCGAACTAAACTTCTAGCAAACGCCAGATTCACAGCAGCAATTTGACACCGGGTATGGCTTTTTTGATGCCCGACAATGCGAGTGCTCGGCTTACAGCATGTGCGGCACGCATGCCTGTCTACGGCCTTTTGGCCCCTGTACAGGTCTCTTCCCTGCTGCACATGCGCTCTCTCACCGCATCTTGCTCATCAGCTGCAGCAGCTGCGCCTCCAATGCGTCTTGGGTGACGGCAGCACCTTCCCACACCAGCACTTCATCTGGAAGAACGCCTCCGCATCCGCTCAGCACCACCTGCAATTGCTGGTGCTTCGATTCCATGCGGTTCTGTTCCATAGCTAGCTCAGCAGCTGCCTGCTTCAAATTGGTCACAAACAACTCTTGCTGGAATGGGCTCACCTCGAAATCGGTTTTGCCGAGGCACTCCCCACTCAACAGGAAAAATGAGGCTTCAATCTTTCCCTCAAACGCTGTCAACACGCATGTGACAACCACGCGCTCTTGGCTTCGGCGCTTTGCGATCAAGATCGCGTCGTGACCAGGGGGTTTCCACACATGGAACCGCCGGGGCCCGTAGCGCGTCTCCAGCTCGAAGTCAGCGATTGGAGCGATTGGCCAATCATCTTCATCCAATAGTATGCCCATGTCAGATTCCCGGAGAAAGGAAAGCCACTCATGCGATGAAATGCCTCGCACCAGCGCCATCTGCTCCTCGCTGGTCTGGGGCCATTGCATGCGCTGGGCAATTTCAACCTGGCTCCAATACATCTCCCAGTTGCGGAGCATAGTGAAAACCAGGGTAGTTGGCAATCAAACCGTTACCAATGAAAGCAACTCGCCGGTCAGAATCTTGTGCGCAAGCGCGGTACGCCCCACACTCAAAGCCGAAATGTACATACATGAAAATACTATGTGCTTGTTGTCTATCGAGGCAGAAACACAGTGACACACAGACACACAGTACATCTTGTTAAGTCAGTCGCCTGGCATCTTTGTATTGTGTGTATGAACATATCACAAAAGCTGTCGATGCAAACAGTCAAAACATCAGCACCAAAAAGCCAATTAGTTTCAGCTGACCGGGCTTGCGATAGCGCACACTCTCTTTTCTTCGTCATCGCAGGACGGTCTGGGTGTTGGTGTAATGACAGGTTCATCTCAGTCTACAGCCTGTTGGTGTACGTTCCGCTTTAGAATAGCATCCAGTGAAAGCTTGACGACAGTGCATTCACGCCTCAAATTGGTACGATGGACCAAGTCATACCAAAGACCCTTTGGGAACCAGAGGCTGCGCGTCCGCCGCCGCAATGACCGCTGCCACGCATCTAAATTCTTTAGATCTTGAATCTCCTGTTGTTTAAGATGACGCAGCAGCGTAGTCGCAAAGGTCTCCACCTGCAACGATGCAGGGATGGGGTGTCACATCAAGCAAGCAAGTGAAGCACGCAACTTTGAATCGCCCCTTGCCTCAACCCGCAGCTCCAGGTCCGAGCTCTCACACACAGCTTGGTAGAGCCGCCCCGCCAGCTGTTGCTCAGAGCTCCCGGGTTCGATTTTCAGGGGTAGCTCTTGTGAGAAAGCAGCTGATCCGAGCTCACCCTCCTCTACCCACTGCATTTCCTCGTTCCCCAGAAGTCGCTTGTCTTTAGTTTTCTCCTTCGCCTCCTCGTCACCGTTCTGTTGAGGCGCCTTGCTCTCCCAATGCCCGAAGCCCACACTTTCGCTATCATCACCGCTGCCATCATACATGTCTGCCCATTGCAAGGCCGCCATTCCCGCAACGGTCCTCGCAAAGGAACCTCTGTCCGCGGGTGCCAGAGCGAAGAATAGAACGGAAGCACACAAAGGAGCTTGAGTTGAGAGACTCAAATATATACACACACACATACATATGCGATCATATGTATATATATATATATTATATGTATGTATATATATATATATCACAATCAAGTCCGTCCTGTATCCATGCTGATTGTGTGAATCTCGCATCTGGCAATCCCAATGCTCCATCTTCGACCATTGGTTGACCGTGCAAAGTAGAAGATTCACTCTGACAAGACGCTCTATGATCAAACAAACGCACTTTGTTTTCTATCCTTCAAAGCTGATCCCACGAAGCGTCAGCTGGCTTAGCCCTCAAGGCGCATTGCTTTCGCCCAGAACATTGGAGGTGAACCACGGTTTGAATACCTTCTCCACATAATAGTGCGTGGCATAACGGAAGCACATCGCCACGGGAAAGCCGACGTATCGCAGAGTGATTACGAGACCAGGGCCTGGTAGTAGTTGCTCGCCAATGGGCTGATCTGGACGAGAGACCACAGGTGAATAAAAGAATCGAGCCTGTCCTTCACGTAGAAGTCACAGAAGTGTCTGCAAGGAATCGCTCTTCTCTTGTTGTGGGTTCATGACCTGCAGCGCATCCACTGGAATCAAGCCTGAATATTGCGGATGAGCCTGGATCCATTGCTGCATGTTTCCTTCAGAGCCATGCATGAAAGCATCTTGCATGAAGGCGGGCGGGTTGTCCAAGCGTATGGATCTGTGAACCGGCGGGTCCCAAATGGTGAGACGCTGCAAGGCCATAGCCAGGACGTCTTCGGGGTTGAAGCCTGGTAGGAGAATGCGCCCAGTGGACAAATAGTTCATCGTGTCGAGCAGGCTTCGCTTCCCGTTGCGCACGGCGTTGGCTATCGGCCAGGCATCATCCAGCGCCCGGCGGCAAGTCGCGAGCATTCGGAAAACAGCCCAGCCATCCTCGAAGTCGACAAGGGACTGGCACACCAAGAAGAAAGGCGGCGCAGGCCCCGCCAAGTTCTCACTGCAGCCAAGGTTGGACATGGCGATTGAAAATATACTCCACTGACGCGATGATGTCTGTAAATTGAGAAAGCTAAAAGCTGCAGGCAATGCACGTCTGCAAACTTTAACACGTATGTCACATATGTCGGATTGATTGTGTATATGCTAGAAAGCTGATGCTTCCGGGAAACAAAGCCCAATCCGATGTATCTTTGGAACAGCAGAACATTGACACATCACCCCGCCATGCTCCCGGTTTGTTCCATGACCCGTCGGACTTCGATGTGCGCAGCTGTCCAACTTGTAGAACAGGCATCTCCTGTATTTACATGAGTGCACATGCAGTGCAGGGTCCTAATATAGCATGACTTCTGTCAACGGGGTCAGCCCCATGGACACCAACCATCCCGAACCCAGTGTTGTTTGCCGACGGGAAAACCTACCGCTATGGCTACAACTAGCTACAAGCAGGGCAACGGTCCTATTCAGAATGTAGCTTCAACGATGAAAGGTTGCTGACGCAGGTAGCATGCCATCGGATCGGCGTCCCCGGCCATGTTGATGAAGTACACTGGTATTTGCTCCAGCATATCCTTCAGCAAGGTCGTGATTCGCTCCAGGTCACTCACCTCCATCGTGCACTCCATGTAGCGAACGTAGTCTATCTCGTCAGAGATATTGCTGCTCACCACTGCTTCGGGAATGCCCTTCAGCTCAAACCACGCCTTGAAGTGCTGAATGCCACCATAAAAAGTCAGGGTGTAGGTCGCGTCCCCTGTCCCTGCAACATCTCCACCTTCTTCTCCTTCACTACTCCCCCGAACATGGGTGGCCTCAGCAGCACTAGCGACTTCATTCTTTTCTAGTTGTGCCAACACGTAGTGAGGGTCATCCTCATACATGTCCACCCATTGCAAGGCTGTCATCCGTGTAGTGTTTCTTGCAGAGGAATCCCTGTCCATGGGCACCAAAGCGAGGAATTGAACGGTCGCACACAAGGCTGCAGAAACTTGTTTGATATCCATACATCACACTTAATTCCCTTCTATATCCTTTGCTGGTCTTGCAGATATTGAATCTGAATGCATAATGAGAAATGCGAAAGCTACAAGCACGACGCGTTTGAAAACTGCATGCCGGATTCATTGCCGCACAGACACACAATGTTTTTGCTTCTTGATCATTTCGACGTTTCGAAAAAAACATGTCACACGGTTGTATCATTTATCGTTAAAGGACAAACCAATGAAACGTGATCCGGCGCGGTCACAGCATCTTTTGTCGCTCGCTACCGCTTTGGTTCATGAGCTGCCGGTGTGCGCAGCTACACGACTCACAGAACAGGCATCTCCTGTACATAAGTATATATAGTGTCCAACTGTATGACCGTTTCGGTCAGCGGGGTCAGCCCCATGGACATCAACCATCCAGAACCCGGTGCTGCTCGCCAGTAGGCATCAGGCCGCTCTGAGATATCAGGATTCCACTTCCATGATGGAAGGTTGTTGGCGCAGCCACCGTGCCACCGGATCGGCCTCCCCGGGCATGTTGATGAAGTACACGGGTATCTGCTTGAGCATGTCCTCCAGCACGACAGTGACTGGCTCCATGGCAGTCGTGTCCATGGCGAACTCCAGGTAGCGGACGTAATCTCTCTTGTCAGCGGCGTTGATGGGAACCACTGCTCCAGGAATACTCTTAAGCTCAAAGCGGTCCTTGAAATGATAGATGCCACCGTAAAAGCTCAGGATGTAGGTTGCTGTCCCCAGGTCCGCGGCAGCATCTCCGCCTCCTTCTTCTTCTTCTTCACTATCCCCCCAAACGTTGACGGTCTCACCGTCGTTCTCGGCCTCTTTCACAGTCTCGCCATCATTCTTGGCTTCTTTCTTTTCCAGCTGTGCCAGCACATGGCGACGGCCCCTGGGCGGCAAAGCAGTGAAGGGCCCCGGCATGGCAACGCTGGCATCCTCCAGCTTCTGCCACGGGGCTGGCAAGGGGACGTTGCCAGAACCGACAACATTGGCAACGAGCTCGGGCATGCTCTGTAAGTAGCCTTGCTGCACTTTGTACTCCAAGATGAAGTGAACGAAGTCCAGGGTGGCATCCAAGCTCGTGCTGTACATTGCAAGCTGCCAAGGCAAAAGCCCCACCTCATCTGGATCCGAGGGTCCACCTTGCATTGGCGCACCTGCGACAAAGCGAATCTGCATGACCGATTCCAAATCGCGCAAGGACCGGACTTTGTCATCGGGGTGCTTGAGAAGCGCGTCCTTCGCGACTGTCAAGACGCGAAAGGCGAAGGCATCCTTGTTGCCGCCTGCGAGCTGCACTTGCCAGAGAGGAGCAGCGGCGTTTGCTCCTGTGCAAGAAACATAACAAGAATGTGGTACTTCGTAACTTCATGTCACTATACATGCACGCGGAAACAACAAATTAAGACTTGGTAAACCAGCCTTCGAAAACCCAGTCAGCATGCCCCCAAGGCCGCGCGCAAACAATCAAGGGGCCGCTCCCAGCGCCAGCAGCAGGACCGACGCGACCGGCTTTGCGCATGGGCCCCTGTGCCTTCAAACCCGCCGCCAAACTGACCCTTTTGCCCGGCATGGCTAACCCAGGCCCAGTGCGATGATAGCACAGGATTTGGAACACTTTTTGAGTTTGGTTCGGCTTCCAGAAAAAGAGACATGACAGCTTCGGCGGCTCTGACGCAAGCGCCAGGATCTGCAATAAGGCTTAATTAAGGACATTGCTTTCCGGCATCTGAGATTTGAGGATTTGACATGCATCAAGCCACTTCCCGCTAATTTGCCACCTTTTTGCTCGTGGTGCTTCTGTACTCGAGGCAACATGGTCTAGCATTGCCGACGCAACGGCTCCTTGTGTCGATGGGGTCAGCCCCGTCAACATGAACCTCTCAATTACTACCCAGAAATGCTACACAGTTCTATTCGAATTTTGGCATTCGCTCACACTTAGGAAGCTTCCTCTGCTTGGAACACGGAGGGTTGTTCCTGTAGCCATAGGGCCATAGGGTCTGCATCCCCGAGCATATTGACGAAATACAACGGTATGCCCTTCAGCACGCAATCGAGAACCATCAGCACCTGGTCTTGGCTTTGAGGATCCAGTTTGATTTCCAGGTAGCGCACGTAATCTTTCTGGTCCAATGCGTTGATTGCGACCAGTGCCCCTGGTACCCCAAGGTCTTCAAAACGGTCCTTGAAATGATAAATGCCGCCATAAAAGGTCAGAAGGTACGTCATCTCTTCCTTCTCGTCTGCTTCGTCCTCGTCCTCGCTTTGCACCCCTGGCTTTCCTTCCTTGTTTTGCTCTAACTGTAGAATCACATGGCGCCGGCCCTTTGGAGGTAGCACGCTGAAAGGCTTTGGTGGAATAAAGCTAGTATCAGCAAGCAAGACCCACGGATCCGGCAAAGCACCTGCATCGGTATCGACAGCATGCACAGCTAAGTCCGGCACGCGCGACGCATAGCCTTTCTGTGCCTTGTAGTCCAGGATGAAATGGATAAAGGCGAGAGCGGCCGGGAGGCTGGTGCTGTAAAGGACCACCTGCCAGTCAACGAAACCCACCTCGTCTGGGTCTGAAGGACCAGCTTGCGCGGGAGACCCCACGATCAGTCGCACCTGCAAGACCGTCTCAAGATCGCGCAATGTCCGCACTCTTGTATCTGGGTGCTCCTGGAGCGCGTCCTTCGCGACAGTCAAGACTCTGAAGGCAAAGGCTCCCTTATTGTCACCGCACAGCTGTACTTGCCACAATGGTGTAGATGCGTTAGCTCCTGATCAGTTCCGCAATCAGACAACGCAGGTACGACCCGATCTGGGTGAAAATATACATATATAGATATAGAGATCAATATCCTTATATTTCTGTATATAAAAGAATACCCTCATTGTGGCATCTTCTTCTTCTGGCATGTAAACGACGACCCTCTTCCCAACACGGCCTTCAAACACCCAATGTGCACCACCCCAACGCCGAGCGCAAGCAACTAGCGGCGCGTTGCTGCCACCAGCGCGCCCAACTTTGCGCATCGGCCCTTGCGCCTTCAGTCCAGCTGCAAAACTGATGCGTTTTCCGGGCATGGCAAGTGAAAGAGCCTGTGCCGGTTGTGCGGAAGGAATCGTTCTAACCGAGGTGCTCTAGCAATTGAAGCTAGGAAATGGCCATCGAAGGTTGCATACAGACATGGCACATGCAATTTGCGCATTGCCAATCTCTTTCACCGATGCCATGCCATGCGCACCAAGCAGCATCATACTAATCAATGTAGGTTTCTTGCAAAGCAAGCACATTCGTATCATATAAATGGCCAAAATAAGACCAAACCGAACAACTGTCTGAAGTGCAAGGACTATCACTTTTCGCACATGGCGTCAGGAGAATCACGCATTGGCTTTGCCAATTTGAAACACTTGGTCCATACTCACTCACAGTACCATACTTTGCTCACTATGCCGACCGTTGTGCGACCAAATTGATCTCCTTCGGCTCAACATCTGTGGACACGTGTTGTATATCATGCCAGCTCTCACACGAAGGACAAAGGCGTGGGTGAGCTGCTCGTAAGCCATCATGGGAAGCGGGAAGCAATGCGCAATGATGCTCTGTTGAAACACATCTTCGCGCTGGTACTGCCACTTTGGCCACCCGGCAGCTTCAGCATCTCGAAGGTAAGCTTCTACTATGCAGTCGCGCAGCGCACGCAGCGCAGCCTTTCTCGTGGCAATGTCCCGCTTTCGTTCCCCATATTGCAGCCACATAGCTTGGTGTTCCAGCACTGCAACATATGCTCCAAGCCCCGCAGACAGCACCAAGTTTGCCATAGATACACGAGGCTGAAAAGCAGAAGTGCCAACGGTGCCAAAGCTTTGACCTAGAGAATCAAAATCCACTTGCTCGAGCCACAACGTCAGGTAATAGTTAGTGTGCTTCACTCTTACAATCTCTTACATGCTCAATCGAAGAGCGGCGCAATCTGCCCACTCCTTGCTGATGTGTATGTGTGTTGCTTTCAAAACGCAACAGTACTGCAAAAACACAAACGCTGTACTAGCTTGCCGGCGGTCTTTTTCCATGTGTTTTGCCGCAAAGTCTTTCAAGTTTTTTGCCAACGCCTTTGGCGCTTGCTCCTGAATTTTCCTAGGCCCAGTGGGCGGGGTCATCATCGCCCAAAGATGCAGACCCGTCCCGCAAAGCCATCATCCACCTAGCCCATCGTAGCCTTTCCAAATTTGTTTTCTGGGAAAGCCGTACCCTCGCAGGACAGAATGAAGCCCGATGAGACCATATAGTACCATGTTCGGGAAGCTCGCACAGGTCGACCCCATCAAGGAACATCCGGATATATTGGTTTCTTGATTTCAGCATACCCTTGGCCACAGCGCCCTCTATGCAGATCGCCCGCAAATCTTCCACCGTGACAGTTTGGCCAGGTTCAAGAACATACCTACAACGTGCCAAGATCTCCCCTGCTATTGTGAAAGCAGTTCCTTCAAAGATACCACCGTCAACGTCCATGTGCCATCGCACTACCATCACCGGCTCAGTGCGCAGCGCAGCCAGCTCCAGCAGTGGCATCCCCGGTTGGTGGATTGACGCCTCAAACCCACCTGTTCTTTGTCTGACAATGGTGGTAGTACTGCAGGGGCTCGCGCCCATGTGGTCGAAGGGAATTGCGCGCGCCGTCTCAGACACCAGGACCCCAACCAACGTGCTCTCATCATAAAGCCGAAGGGAATGACAGAAGCAAATGCCGTCATCAACCTCCATGACAAGGGAAGCAGTCTACCTCAAGGGACCATGGCAGTGCATGTGGTTTATTTTGGATTAAAGAATGAAAGTGACAGTGGCGTGCCCATGTGTTGTCTGTGTTTGGGAGTGAAAAAAGCTACATTATATAAAGACATTTTCGAATTGCAAGATGTGCTATAGCAGTCAATGTATGTTGCAGCAGCTATGCCCCAAGGCTTCATGGCAGCAGATGCAAAGCAGACATGATATCAATGTGGTGCCAAGAAGTCGATCCCATCACTTGTTTCACATAACAACTTCTCTATACAGATGATTCTGTTCTTACATACCGTCCAAACACAGGAAATGTTGCACTGGTGGTAGATCTGTTGCAGAAGACGCGTCTGTTTTTCTCCACCGCTACTATATCACAACAGCTGCTCCACGGGTGCATCGCCCAACCATGCGGGTCCAAACCATATTCTGGCCGGGCCTTCGCAGGCGGCATTCAGTGGCTCAAAGGGATGTGCCCCAACAGCCTGGCGTGCATCAAGGTTGATTTTCTGATGTCAAACAATATCTGTCGACCGTCAACCCTTGTTTCTCTACCAAGCCCTGCCTCGCAAAGCTCTTCCAATGACGCCCGTGGAACCTGCTGCGCCGAGCAGCGGAGATACACCACCAGGAGTAGGTCTCGATGCCGACCCCAGAACACCTGTCAGACAGTGAAGGCGCATGCAGCACATCCAACATGGTGTGAGCGCAAGTGCATCACCGACCCGAGCCTTGGCCTTCCAGGCGTGTCCAAGGATGGGCTTCACGCCGTCCATCCAATTGAAATGCATCGGCAAGTCCTATCGGGGCCGGGTGTGTCAGGCAAGCTGGTACAAGTTTCCTGTTCCGTGCCTGGGGCATGAGGACAATCTTCTCATCATCCTCATCGACATAGCACTCGTCCGTGTCATAGAAACTGGTGCCCTGCATTGGAAACAGGATTTGAAATGCAATACCCTGATTCATGCAAGAGATGAGACCGTGCCTGCAAGCATGGTAGCCCGAGGAGCTCCTCGTTGAAGGCTTCCCAGTACTTGCGCTCCACCTAACATCACAGACGCCCACACAAACACCACATGTATCAAAGCATTCCGTCTTCCTACTCCATTGCAACCAAGGCCAGTACCACCCGACGCCATAGTTCCACGAACATCACCAGAAGAATGCCATGAAGTCCATTCGTCTTGACCTGGGCAAGGCAAATGCATATCACCCAAAGCACAGGAGAGCTTAGCAGACAACAAGTCATGAACAAAAGCGGTCATTTGCGTGGCAGTCTGACAACTTCTCATGTTGTTTTTCTGTTAGTCAAGGTCGCTGCCGGTCGTTGACAATCTTCGTGTTCAACCATGGCAGACAAATGCACACGCAGGGACGATGTTACCTCAATAGACCGATAAAAATGAGTTCCATTGAGACAGTGAGACAAGTCCTTGTGGTATCAGACAGCTTCACTGGGTCTATATGGGTGTGTGGATGTGGGTGTGTATGTGCTGTCATGCCTGTTGCAGTCGTTTGTAGTCAGCTTGGCTCAGCGATATGCTGACGCAGCAGCGGCGGTGCACACAATAATTACATGTAGCCGTCCGCATCACTCATTGCAAAGCATCCAGCCTGTTATAGCTCAGGAGTCTCAGATTCCAACCCGTTTTCAATGTGAAGCCGACTCTCATTCTTGTATCCACATGAATATTTTAGATCATTCATAATTTGAACCTCAACGCGCAATACCTCAATCGTTACATAACGTACTCGGTGCCAAAACGGCATATAGCAACACTGAGCAGCTCGAGTTGTCAACTTTTGGCGCGTCGACTCACCATTTGTAATGCGTGAGTGGTGACACGCAGTGAAACAACCAGCGCTTTGCCTCATGGCTGCGACCTGCAGACAGCACAAGCACATCTAAACCCGAAGGCTGCTGACTATACTCCTTCTCATATAGCTTGGCAACAAAGCTGCCTCAGTAGATGCGGTGCCATTGACGGGCGCAATCTCTTGGTCGGTCGCACCATGGGCTCCTGAAAAGCAAGCCAAAGGATGCAAACATTGCTTTTCAGAAGCAACTGCCAGGTGCCTTGCCTCCTCTGGTTCGTCTTCTCCTTCATCTTCTTCTTCTCCGATGGCAGGGCCGCTCCCCGGCATATGATCCTTGGAAACAAACTGTGCGGATCCACATGAATGACGTATATATACAAACCTGCAAATACCACGCCTGGACCACAGAATTCACAGGCAAGTCGGTAGAAGACGAAGATGGATTCCAAGGTGAGACTGAAGGTCTGCAAAATACACATCCACATACAGGATCCTGGCCGGTCGTCATCCAATCGCAAAGAAAGGAAACTGCAAGGCCGCGGCAGTCAATCGGTACCATTCCACCCTCCGGTGCCTTCTTGTCGACGACGAAGAAGCCATTGACCCCGTCGCCGTCGCTGTATGCCACAACTTCCTGGCAAACAGAATGCAGTGATCTCGGTCAGCTTAGAGATGCGTCTCGGTCACGTCATCTGGCCTGCAATACTCGGCCGCAGCAGGTGCAGTACGAGTTCGGCAGGAAGGGATGTGGAGGCGTCAGGGCCACGGACATCCTGGGTCACGGGCAACATCAGCTGTCAAGCCGACCCAATTCAAACCACGAATATCCTGGACTAAGCCCCAAACGTAATACCATCAAAGGGGTACATGTTGCTCATCATCGCGCCTCAACTGCGACAGGTGGCTGCAAAGTTGTTTTAGCAGGAAAGCATTGCTTCATTGGATCATATGAGACTACAATATAAGCGCCTGGCAGAATAGCTGTGGCAAAACCAACAGAGACGAGCGAGAAACTCAACTAGTTGCTGAGAGCTCAGTGGCTATAACACGCATACGAAGAATCAAACTCAAATCACCACTTGAATTTTGTTGCCCGTGTCAACATTCTATCTGTGTTCATGCTGGTTTTCACACTACTACCAGACAAGCAAGCGCATTCTTTTGACTCGAAGGTCGAATCCAAGTTTCTACAACCAAAGAGAGCTGCTGACACCGCGCCACGACCTCAGTCAGCACTTGACCATGCGACCACATGCCTGGTAGAAAACAGAAGCGAACGAAGCGTGTAATCTGATCAAGCACGGCACGGACCCGGAACCACATCTCCAAGTCCTGGATGAAAAATTCATTAGGTCTGGCAAAGCTTGACAGTATGAAAGATCAGAGGGACAGCGCGGCCTGATGAATGCGGCATTGATACCTGGGTCATAAATTCAGATATTTTCATTCAAAATGACATCCTTGGGAAAAACAAGGAGAAAGTATCCAAGGCATATGTCTACCACAGAGAGCTACTCCAATTTATAAAATCCAGGAAAGTGCAATCTCATGATGCAGACCCAAGTAGCCAAAAGCAACTTGCCCAGTACCTGCGATGACAAATCGGGGAAATGCTCAAATGGACAGTCAGAAGAATTTGTTTGCAAAACAAGAACACCCAATGTGTACTCCATCTTTTTCCAATACTTTCCAACCCTGATCGTAATTGTCTGCCTGAAGGGAGCAGAAAAGTTGCAGACTAATGCAGACTAATGCCAGACAGTGCAGACTGGCGCAGTCCCATGCAGTCCAGGTGCATATACCTCTGCTGGTGCAAACCACTGGGAACATTCATCCATGTAAGAAAATCACCAATACTATCTCAAATCTACTTCCACTACCATAAAACATTTTACGGGGAAAAAGAAAATTTGACTAATGCTGGTACGTCCAAGCTATGTGCCGATAAGTGCAGACTAATGCCGATAAGTGCAGACTAATGCCGATAAATGCAGACTAATGCCGATAAGTGCAGACTAATGCCAGTAAGTGCAGACTAATGCCGGTAAGTGCAGACTAATGCCGATAAGTGCAGACTAATGCCGATAAGTGCAGACTAATGCCGATAAGTGCAGACTAATGCCGATAAGTGCAGACTAATGCCG
>Ga0126342_10001034_pt1 | contig 36461 bp, 32 predicted proteins | sample Cyp1metagenome_FD_92528 | JGI IMG/M metagenome (GOLD analysis project Ga0126342, IMG submission 92528) | Coral microbial communities from Lord Howe Island, Old Settlement Bay, Australia - Cyphastrea 1 metagenome | ecosystem: Host-associated > Invertebrates > Cnidaria > Coral ... | reverse complement strand
TTTCCTATCTTTTCGCGCATCTACCTCTTCTTTCTTCTGATCTTTTCTCTTCTGACTCTTCTCACCTCTGCTTTTCAACTGTCCATATTGTCGGAAGTTTCACTTCTAAACTTCCTTCGACAATAGATTTATATTAGGATTTTCTGGGATATTGATCTGATGTTTGAATCACCAAGATAATCAATGATCAAGATTAACTGGTTGCGAACATGTTGTTTTGATCACATCGATAATCATGAACAATTGCAACATAGAATATATAGGCATTGATTGACATGATGCAGTATGATTTTCTGAAAGTTTTGGTATTAGTTTTTTTTTCGGAAGTGGGGCGTAGCAACTGTTTTATTTGAGAACCTGATCAGTGTGGCTACGGATCGTTCTATTCATCCGGATGACTTTGATCACAACCTGAGGTCGCGACATCACCAGAATGATGTTTAGTAGAAGGAATCATCCCAAATGACCGCCGAACAGTTTACTTCCAGGTTAGTGAATCATTCATTGGACTTCAGCCAGATGAATTGGGGTTCAAGGTCTAGGATTCTATATATATATATATTTATATATATATATACACTCTCTGGTTATTTAACATAGCCATGGAAAATGGTTCATTTATAGATGATTTTCCCATTAAAACATCCATTTATAAGGGATTTTCCATGGCTATGTTAAATAACCAGATGGTATATATCCATTGCATGGTGTTCAGGTTTCAAAGCCCCAACATGTTTCTTGATGAAAGTGTTACAGGGAACATCAGGGAACCGTTGGAAGGTGGTGCCCCCAAGTTACGTTTGTTGGTTGAAGAAAACATGAACTAGTGTTCGATATACCATAAACCCAACAGTTCTTGCAGTTATGTTTAGCAATTTAGCTAAATCATGGTAAATCGAAAGTCTTAATCCACATGTTGGATCATTTTGCATGTGGATTTATATGCGAAAAGAAAACATGACCATGACCTTGACCTTTCATGTCGGGTTTTTTCATGGTGATTTACATACCATCTGATTATTTAACATAGCCATGGAAAATCATTATTTTTAATAGGTAAACCATCTATAAATGGACCATTTTCCATGGCTATGTTAAAAAACCAGAGGGTAATGATGACTAACCATTGGAATGGGGGTTGCTGGGATGATTATTACTAGTGATTATGGATCATTCCTGAAAATACCCTATGTTTAGCACCAGTAAGAAAAGAAACCATTTCATCATTAATCACCATCATTAACCACCATTAATCACCATTAACCACCATTAACAAAAGAAACCATTTCATCATTTCTGTTGCTAGAAACCTCCCCATGGTGATGGACCTCGATGCTCGACAGGCCTTGGCTGAAGCCTTGCAAGAGAACACTTCAGCAACTGGGCCCCAAAATGCTGACGAAGCACCAAAGATGGCATGAAGTTTGTGTAGTTTATTGATGTTTATTGGGATTTCATGATGATTTATTGGGATTTCGTGTTTTTGTAGAATCAGCTGAAACTTAGTCATAGTTTTAAGCAACTGAATCTAGGACCCTTTGGTAGTCACTAACACGGAAGCCATCGGTAGGCCCAGAAATGGATCCAGAATTCTTCTGGTCGAGCTGGTCATTTGTGTCTGAAAATGCTGGATTGACCCTCCCAAAAAAAAAAAACAGTTCAAGAGTGAAGATGATGATAATCCATGATAATCTGGTTGGTGCTTTGGAATATGGCTTTTATATATTGTTATAATATATTATAATATAACTTACATAACCATTGTATCTAATACAGAAGATGATGATAATCCATTGGATTCTGGGGAACCCCGTAATCCTATTTTTGACAGACATTGGCAATGGATGGCAATGGCAGTTTCAGCACGGGCTAGGTGATCGCCATTCGAATTTCAGCACCCTACGGCCCAAAAAATCTTGGTCTCCCTTCAGGAATCCTCATTGAGCCCCCATGGACAAGCCCACTTGTTGAAAGAAAGTTGTTAAATCATGTGTATATATATATATTGTGTATATATATATTGTATATATATATATATATATTAGTACCATAGTACCCACATATTACTGCGGATATCTGCGGATAATACATATTATATATATACTAAAGGTAATAGTTATATTATATCATGTTTTAATTTCAAATCAACATATATTATATTATTATAGTGTCTCAAACTATTTTATATCATGATATGTCATGCTATATAATTCACTTAATTATATATAGAATATTTATATATATATTATATACATCGTGTGTATACTGTATATTTATGTATATTTATGGTGTATTTCATGATCATTCCCCCCTCGCCAGGTGAACACCTTGGGCATCCGCGGCAAGAACATCTTGCGCATCACCTCTGCCACGGCACCACTGTACCTGGTGCACAACGAGCTGGGCGACGACGCCATCAAGGCCGGGGCCTGGAAAATGATGGGAAAATCCATGGAAATCCATGAACGTCAACTTTTTATGGAAGTTTATAGCTCATAATGTCTATAGCTCATAATGGTTAATGATGGTTAATCATGGATAATAATGGTTAATGATGTTGGTTAATGGTGATTAATGACTGGTTGGTGGTGACTGGAACATGGCTGGATTATGACTTTCCCATCATAGTGGGAATGTCATCATCCCAACTGACGAAGTCCATCATTTTTCAGAGGGGTAGGTTGAACCCACCAACCAGTTATAGTCACAATTACCATAATCATTTAGCATTGATTATTAGCCCAGCATTTAAAGTTAAAACCACCAACCAGTTATAGTTGGGAAAATCAAAAAAAACTGCTGGATATTTTCTCTAAAGGTCAACGACTATGTGTTTCTTGGGAATGTTCCTGAAGATTCATGAAATTCATTTGCATATGAAATGTGGGGTTCCCGTAGGGATATTATATTATGCACATATGCTGCACATATACTGTGTTTTGGCAATGGAAAAGATCATTGGAGTAGATCAAATACGAATATTTCGAAAAAAAAAAAAAAAAACTCACTCATATGTTTGAATGGGAATCTGACTGAAAACGGCATCTTCTGTCTACTTCAGGATGATTACAGCCGACAATGGATGGGATAGGGGTAGCAGTGGCTGCTAAACTCCTACTGGTAATTATAATGCGATCAAATTATAAAGCAATACTAGGAATATTTATGAACCAAGCAGTACAATGGAATGGGATGGGATGTTGAAAGCCTGTTGGTTGCTGATTGAAGGGGGTCATACTACCAAATATCTGGGAGATTATCAAACGCCAAGAAATTGGAATCCCGCGTTGAAACAACCGGCATTTCATGGAATGTTCGAAAGGCTGAACACTGCTCAAATGGTTGAGACAGGTTGACTATAACAGTCCCATAGCTGCCAGGCACTGGCTGAAGCTTTGAAGGTGAACAGATCAGTCACATGGCGCTTCGAAGGGTCGTTGAAAGATTTGGAACCAAGTTACAAGACGAATAGCCTCTGGTAAACTCACATAGCTGTTGAAAATAACCATTTATTAATGGGAAAATCCACGATTTCTATGACCATGTTAGCTATGTTAAATTACCAGAGGGTAGAAGAAAAACCATGTTTATTCAACCAATTGCAGATGTCTCCTGTAGATATATTGTAAATTGTCCCTGAAAAATTCTGGGCAACTTGAGGAGTGATTATTCAAGCACTGTGACTTGAAATCTAAGTAGCAACCAGTCGGCGCAAACATGTGAGCTGGCAAAGTACATGACATGCCCGTATTTGTTCATCCCCACCCAAGTTGACTCATCTGTTTATCGGGTAAATAGAAATAGAACCCAATCCAAGGACTGATTAAGTTGCAGTCGGAACCAGCAAGCGTCAAGTACTGTATAATTATGGGATAGTATGGGGGGTGTGAATGGATACGGGCTATCCAATGTCAAAGTCAACCAACCCCATGTTGATGCTTGCCCATGCAAAATTCATCCACAAACGAACTCATATTCAACAAACACCCAAACAGAAGCAACAAGCATGGTTCATATTGAGAATGGGGTCTCCAAATTTCAGGGTCATGGGTCCCATGTTTGGACGTATTTTCAAGGGATTGGAGTGCGTTGTGCTTATATTCTTAGGGGAAAAAAGACACCTTTTCAGTAGCAGGCAGCTGGCACTCGTTTGTTTTGTACTCCGTATGCCGTATGCCCTGGAAAGGAGAACAACCAGATTGCCTCAGCCAGGCCTGGTAGGTCAACTGCTCAAATTCCCATAGCATGCATATCCGTTGAAAAAAGCACCTTTTTTGATCCCTTGTTTAGATGTTGAGACCCTCATGTTTCATAGATAAAATCATGAAGAAGAACAACATGATCAAACCATGATGAAAAACCATATAGATTCATGATAAAACATGATAAAACCATATAGAACCCCATGTTTTCATGGAAAAAAATATCCCAGTCGGTCAATCCTCCAAGCTTCTGAGGTCAGCCAGCTCTATCTGGGTGATCATGACATTGGCGACGAAGGCATCAAGGCGACAGCCAGGGGCGACTTCGGAAACCTCCACATGGCGGTGTCTGAAAATAGCGGGTAAAATAGTGCATGATTACAAAATAGATTATGATTATCTCTTAGTAAGTGGGTAAAACCTCCATGTCTATTATTAAATAGTGGATAAAATAGGATTATCAGCATGGCCCACTTACCTATAGATACCAAATAAAACCAATAGATGATGTTTTCCTATTTTTACCTAATGTGGGTAAAACAGTATCACAAACCATCCATGACTGGGAATGTTAACCATACCACCTATAAAATGGTGACGACTGGGGGATGGTAAACATGACAGCCAGTTTTACCCACATTTTACCGGCCAAAAAACCATACAATAACAATTTTCATGGGAAACTGATGATAAACGCTGATAAATCGTGAAATTTTGGGGTACCCTATTTTCAGACAAAACCACATTACTATACACATATGGGGAGTCAAACATTCTGCCCTATTGAGGTACCCAATTCGTTCCCATACCCATATGGGGAGTTTAGGGATATATAACATGTGAGCATGGTTTTCTTAGAAATTACACGGCGTGCCTCATGATGTATAATACACATACATATAGATATATTATATATAATGTTAAATAAATATACGTATATATATATGCATATGCATATATATATATATATGCGTAGAAAATGGTTGAGTTTCTACCTCCACTTCATTCTAAATGTTCCCATGGAAAATCCCAACGCCAGGCATTGGAGGCGTTGAAAGATGAGAAGTTGCGGCAGGGCCAACGTTTGGTATCTTGATGGCACCCAACGCCAGGGGAAAATGATGGAGTTGGCAACACCTACCCATGGCTTTCCCTTGGAAAATGATTGGAAATCCATGGAAATCCGTGAAAATCATCTATAGATGGAGGTGTATAGTTTGGGAAATCATCTATAAATGGCAGGATTTTCCATTGGCACCCTTGATTCCCGTAGGGGAATTGAATGGACTTGATATTTTCATTCAAGTGCCATGGTCAAACCATGAGACTGCAAAAGAGGAACGCTAGGGGTGCTTAAACCCCCCGCTCCCCCCCTTCAAAAAAAAAAAAGGAGGTTGCCTACTTTGGCACTTGAAAATCTGGTCACGCATTGCGATTCCTCACCCTTCCTATTCTGTTTTGATACCCACTTCCCTTTGGGTTAAATTTTGCGACACTACAATTATGTGCATGATGCATGCTCTTATCGTATACCAACTCTTGGGGCGCTCCGATTGTTGGCCCTGGTCTTCTCTTGACCTACACGATATTCAGTCACCATAGTTTCAAATGCACTGACCCCACCACCAGAGTCCGGGGCTGTGTCATTATGGACCTCTGAGTTCATGCGAGAGTCGAGTCAAACCATGGATTGTTTTCCCATTTCCTGGGGGATGGGTATTTTTTGTGGTATACGGTATAATCAATCCCTTTTTGTACGGATGGAACGATGATTTTTTAGGATTTAATGATGGTTTATGGATTTACCCTCCAGCAATCGCTGGCAATTCCACTATTTAGTTCGATGATTTTCTCGGCTATAAACATACATCTATCGGGTATGCCCAATTGACATGTTTGATTACCGGAGGGTGTATGTAAAGTATGACAAGGGCTATGATGATATATGATGATATATATATATATATTTACTGTATATACATGTATGATCCTATCACATGTGTTTTTTCATGCATTAATCTGGATGATGTGTCGATCATTTCTTTTTAACATTGAAACATGACTAGGTCACTGTACTGACTTGTAGATAATCAGGTTATTAATTTTGGAAAATCAAAAACAGATACGGGTTTAAGCAACATAAAATTTGACGTTGAGCCACCATAGAACCAACAAACATTGAGATAACTTAAAATTTAACCAATTTAAAAAACTCAGATTGGTTGCAAACCCATTGTTGGATACAAGGACATTATGCTCCCATGCAACAGGGTGTCCCGGTCTTAGGTAAATAATATCCGATTCTGTAAATAAAATTGAAGAGTACCACCCAATTCATCATTTTTTCTTGGTAAATATGGAAGTCATCGGATAATTCCAGAGGTAAATGATAGCAATTTCTATGTTTGACCGTTTTTCCCAATAGACTGACCCTGTCAAAACGCCCTGGGAAGCACGGGAGCCACGTTTTTCCGGCAGGTTTTGGAGTACTGAACGGGTGAGTTTGAGTCCTGGGTGGATTTCACCAACTGAGGGGCTCTGGTAAACTAAGAGTTTGCGAACTGGAAAATCACCATTTTGAATAGGTAAATCAGTTATAAATGGTGTATGTTCAATAGCTATGTTAAATTACCAGAGGGTACATCTAATTACCTAAAATTAGGGATTCTGATAGAATATCACAATCCATGGGCAGTGCTCAACTTAGATGGGGTTGTTCTGTGAAAAACTAACTTGATATGGATTTTATGATTGAAAATGGGGTATCCCCAAATAGCAGTTCACTCAAAGGTTTGGTGTTCTTAAGTATTTTAAATGTTCATCTTGACTTTCAACTTATCAATTTGTTCCTTTGGTTTGGTTACTTTTGAATTCAGGATTCCCTTATGAGAGGAGTACCGTGGGATATCCCCAAAATGTATCTATCACCAAAAATCCACATCAATCCAAACCACCAGCTAATCATTCGTCTAATCATTCGTTGATTACTTGGGGTGATTGTTCCTAATGCCCACCGCTCCAACCGGTCATGGGCTGTTCTTTGAACTTCGAAATTGTCAAGAAGGGTGAGTTGCACTATTCAATGATGGCCCCCACCACATGTAAACTGGGGTATCGTTACCACCAGCGGAGTTAATTTAACTGCAACATTACTGGGACTTGGACAGTAGAGGCTATTCATTGGAAGCCATCAAAAACAGCTTTCAAAAAAGATGTCCACAACAGAACGGACTCGCTCCTCTTTTTGTTTTTTTCGACCGAGTGTCGGACGCAGAATTCAGATCGAATTCAATGCATCTGCCGAACGACAGCAGCAGACAAGCTCAACCAAGGGAGCAGAAAGACACCACTCGGGTGACTGCCGAGATCGAAAAAATCACATGGTTGATAAATCTGGGTAAATTTCATCACGACCTCACAGCGACCGAGCCCTGGAAATCATGGTTTATTTTAGGGAGATCATCCCCTTTTATTGCCTTAATTCAGCTTGGTGAAATATGATAATTTACCCAGATAAATGATGATAAATGGTTTGCGCAGTTGTCTTAAACTTACAAGGCCTGCAACACATCTAAAACGATGGTTTTTTGATGTTTACTCCAATGGCTCCCAGAACCTGATTGAAATATGGTTCAAGGTTCCTCGAGAGGATACAGAGAAGTATTGTTTGGGCATCGTCCTTCAATTTGTTGTAAACTGATCCTGTTGCTGGTTTTTAGACTGTTTCAGGTGTCTTGGTTCTTGTTTCGCTACCCATTTGCAAAGATTGATAAAGACTATACATAAATCTGCAAGATGTGGGGTGGGCCAAGAATCAATTCCGAGTTTGAGTTGCACGCATGCCTATACAAAGATTGAACTTGGCACTGTGAGATTGCTAATTTCACCAACACCCCAGCAACGAAGTTCCTGGTTTCCCCTTTGTTGGTTGCTACATGCTCAGAGTTGACGGGTTGCGTCCCGTTTTGAAAAGCGGACAAGTCTCTTCTATGCTTATAAAATCTTGTAAATGTGTTTCAACTTCAGTCAACTTCATCATGCGTTAATCTGTGGCTGCAGTGCCATCCAAATATGAGGCATCCATGAATTCTCCCTCTTGTTGCTGATTTTAGCAACAACTCTGTAGGTCTATGTACCCTTTTTGTGTTAGTTAGATCATGTTAGATCAATTGAAATGCATCACCAAAAAGAAAAAGACCATTGGACATTTATTGGACATATCGCTATCATTTATATAGGATGTCATCCTTCCTATTGACTCATATTCTTCAAGATGGTTATTGCACCACCAACCAGTATAATTAGACGCAACGCCCACCATTTGCCCCACAGTTTACATGGGGTAGGATGGGGTGGGATGGGGTGCGGTAGGGTGGGGTGGGGGGATGTTAACGTTCCCTCGACCACGTTCCCTCAACCTTGCACAAGATGTTGATACTACGCTCACAATTTTCAAGGAATCTGTCAAAGAAGACGATGATCATACCAGCGATGTTGCTGTTGTTGTTGTTGATGATGATGATGATGATGATGATGATGATGATGATGATGGCGATGATGATGACGATGATGATGATGATGGTGGTGATGATGATGACGATGATGATGTTGATGATAGTGATGATGACAATGGTCCCGTCGAACTCTTCCAGAAGCGGGGCAAATGGTGGGAGTTGATCGTATAATTACTAATAGTTACTAATGGAATAACTAATGCTCAATGGACTATTGATGGTATACTAATGGAATATTAGTGGTATGTTAACACCATCATCATATCATTGGGAACTATTGGACATATCAACTGCTATCATTTCAAAGCTCATTTGTCTTGGGCTCAAGAGGATCGAATCTCCCCATCATTCGATCTCTGCATCAGCGACTAACAAAGCCAGGTCGGGCTTCATCGTGGATGGGAAATCCCTCATTTTTTCCCGGTTGGATTAGATCCATGATAATCCCCAATGTGATATTGGGTAGAATCATGTCGATCATGTAGAATCCCAGAACCAAAATCATGAACGCCCACATGGATCAACCACAGTCGTGGTGAAACATAAAATAGATACACTTTCCAGCTGGTGGTTTTACCCAAGAGTCATTGGCATCCCTTGGTCTCTTAGTTTCTTTTTGGAATGTCGATGAACAGATTCTTCCTGTGGTCACTATGATAATATGCGAGGCGATCGTACCAGGTACTGCCCAATTTGGGTGTTTAACCAACAACGATAGGGAGTGATAGGGATATGTATATATATATATACATATCATATACATACATATACAACCAACAAGAATACAACCAACAAGAATACGGATATACTTGGGATTTTTCGGATATCTAGATCTGGATGAATTAAATCATGGACCCAAATCGTGACATCTCTGGAATGATGGTTAGGATTGGGGGGACTCATCCCCATAGCTGGCTGTGATGTTAGTGAATTACTATAATTCCGCCAGATAAATAGTACTGACAAGATTAAATCTAAATAGGAACCTATTCTGGATAATAGAATTACCAAGATTATACCAAGCCATTTTGATTTTCCAAACGAAACTAACCAAGCAGGGATTCTAGAAACGAATGATCTCGTCAGAAGATGTCCGGATGTATCCTCTTCCAACCACAGGTTGTGGCGATTCTATTCAAAACTTGGGATTCTTGAGCCTACCATAGCCAAATCATGTTTAATAATGCCTAATAGACTAGCTATATGCCCACGAATTATTCACGTGAATCCTTGCAAGATTAGAAGACTGCCACATCACGAAAAAACCATCAAATTCTCCGCATCAACGACTCACATCCGTTGGTACATCCGTTGGTACATCCGCACTCGCAAACAACGGAGGATGACAGAAGTATTGTGTAACAAAGTGTAACCGTGTAAGCCATCCGATGGTCTGAAAATCGCACCCAAAATCCAGCCAGGTTCATCATCATTACCCTCTGGTTATGTCAAAATAGCTATTGAAAATGGCCATTGATGGTTGATTTACCCACTAAAAATGGTGATTTTCTACAGCTATGTTAGTTTACCAGAGGGTATCCCTATAAAAATCGCCATCATTGGGGGCGTAGCCTATTGATCCTGTTAGTTCCTAGCTACTTGATGTGTCCTGAGAAACAGGGGGGATCAATCCTGTCACATGGAGGGTATATGCCCATGACATGCCCATTCTTTACCTAAGATGTACCCTCTGGTATGTAAACTGTCACATAACTATGGAAAATCACCACTTTTAATGGGTAAATCGACTATTTCGACTGGGCCATTTTCAAGTTCGCAAACTGTTAACGTTTACTGGAGGGTACTTCCTGTTCCCAGGAATTGTGCTACAAATGTGTTTCATTAGTATGTTGTTCATTGGTTTTCCCATCAGAGTGGGCTCACTACACCCGTTTTTCCGGGGTTTTTCCACCATGAGGTGCCGGTGAACATGGCCTGTTGCGATGAAGAAGAAGTCTTGACAGCCGGCAGCAGATACTTGGCCCCACAATGTGGTCGAAATGGCTCTGAAAATCGAGCCCGAAAAAAGCCCTATGGTTTTTAGATGGTTTTTTATCATCATTTCTATTCATTTCTCCTACTACATTGCCGGTATACCATGGTATACCCCATTTCCAGACACACCCAAATGGGAGATCATTGAACATTGGATTCTTTGAGCTTATTTTCAGACGCCCACATGGATCGACATCCCCGGTAAAAAAAAAGACAGGCCGAATTTGTCGGGAAAAATCCACATGCTTTTAAATGTTGCACAGCGAAATGTGCACCGAATCGATCCAGATCCTCGATGTGTCCATTTCACCCTTTCATCACCAAAGGATTCAACCGCTGTGAAGGTTTTTTTGTGGTGTTCCCATGCTGCCAGTCAATGGACAACCTTTCTTATTGCGAGCATGTGTTCTGACATCTATAGGGCATATAATGGCATATATATTTTGATATATTCATTGACTTGTAATTTGGAGTTTCTTGGAAATGAAACTGATCGCGTTTTGAATCCGTTTGAGTGATGTCCTAGGACCAATGAAGCCATGACACATCAGATTCCATGAGAGCCACACAATGTTTGGCCTTTTCGAGAATCCTGGCCATCATATGTTTCGTTTTTGGGTAGATTTCAACCCAACAGACCCAGTCCAAGCATGTGTGGGAGACACTCGAAATGTTCCCCTGGAAGTGTTTAGCCAGTGCTTTCTGTTTCTGTTGCAATCCACCCAAGTCCATCGAAGTCGTTTGCGCCGAATTTTCAGACAGATCATATGATATCGACACCTTAGTGATGCTTCCAAGCTCGAAAGACAGAGACATTGGTGTTTCAGTCATTCACAATTTGTAGAACTTTGGTGAAGCTTAGGGAATCAGGTCGGAGCCGAATGTGTGGGGGTTGGGAGCCTGTTGAGTTTACGAGATTGCTGATATGAATATATTCCCTCTAAGTCTGGTTATTTTAAAGGAAATGGCCCATAGAATCATAGAAATAGATGATAAACATATATAAACATGATGATTGACCTATTATTTGATTGGTGAGTTTCCAGTTTACGTTGAAGATGTGAACTTTGCTTAGTTGTTTCCCCGGCACATGGCTGCCATGGCCCCAAGGATATCACTATGTGGGTCAGGGCCTTCAGACCTCGAAACCCAGGGTGATGTCGAAGTGAAAGTCTGTTGAGATGAAACCCAGGAAGCTCCAAAAAAAACCAGGAATCCCAGAGGGTTTGATGGATATGTAGATTGCTTGGCTTTGTCTGAAAATGGGTTATACCTCAAACTCCCATTGGGTTCTCAACATTTTCCCAATTTGAAATATTTACCCTCTGGTAATTTAACATAGCTATTGAAAATGGCCATTTATAATATTTATAGTTGATTTTCCCATTAATAGCATGGTGATTTTCCACAGCTATGTTAGTTTACCAGAGGGTACCCAAGGTGGTACCCTGTTGGTGGTGCCCCTCCAGTTATAAATGGGTTACAATCCCCTGACTGGTTGGTGGTGACTGGAACATGGCTTTTGTTTTTCCGGGAATGTCATCATCCCAACTGACGAAGTCCATCATTTTTCAGAGGGGTAGGTATACCACCAACCAGGTTATAATCCCATGAAAACTATATATCACCTATAAACCATAGTGAAATTGGACTTATGTTCACCAACTTAGCTAACTATGGGGCATCACCCTGCAAAGTCTCGGTGTTTTTCTTAACATTTGTTTCACGGGATGTCCATCGCGTTTCCCTGTGATGTTTCGATGTCAAAGTTGAGACACATAATTCCAGCACTGGCCACCCGCTAAAGCAAAGCCAAATTGTCCTGTAGTTTTTGGTGGGACCTCCCAGCATTGATTCTTTCACATGGTTTCCATGTTTTCTTGAAGACGGTCATACGGTCGTGGGTTTCACCTTTCCCCCTTTCCCAGAAAGGGCTAGAACACGTGCACTGTTCATGTCCAGGTCACGTGTGAAGAAATGTCGAAATTGCTACCCTGGGAGCCACAGCATCATCAGCATCATGTCCATGCTGAACAAGGATCATTTGTTCATGCGGATAACCCACTTGCATAAATCATCCCCAAGTCATCACCATTTTGATGGGTGGGATTTTAACATATTTCAACCATCCCCAGTCATGGTGTAGTTTCTGGCATGCGGTTTCCCACATGATCTTCATTTCCATGGTCTTCACCATTGTTCGCCACTATGGACCATTATTAACCATTGACCATTCTTAATTAGCCACTATTAATGGGAAGTTGGCAGGCAAAGAATGGATGGAATCTTTTGCATCGATCTGCATGAAATACATTGAAATACCAATGGGCCATGGATTATGAGGCATGTTTCGATCTGGGCAAAATTATAACGACCTCACTGTTCTCCCGAAGCCTGGTTCATCATGGTTTATTTGAGGGGAATCATCCCAAAATGACCATATATTTTGGGTTAACTATCATAATTTGCCCAGATGCATTATAGATGCAATACCAAACTATCCGGCATAGCTTGGCTTATGAGTGTCTTCTCCCCTTTGGACGATGTTTTCGATGGTCAAAATTCACCAGTGCCCTGGTGCCCTCTGGCGATGCGTTTCGCAGACTTGGGACCGTGCTGTTTTCTTTGATGGCTATGTTATTTGTCCAGTCCAAGAAATGTGGGGTACATATGGGTACATGGTTTTTCTTATACTCCATTACTCCAATATATGAATGGGAATTTCAGGACCCAAAAATAGAGGTACGTTTTTTTTTCAAAACCATATTTAGAGTCATACTTTGTGGGGATCTTCCCTGACATCTAGCCATGACATATCCTTAGGCCTTGTACATGGTAGGTACACTGTAGCTACCTCTTATGATCATCCTTCAGGACCTGTCGGCTGTACAAATCCATGGACTTGGTTATGCATACCCATGACGGATCCGGCTGGTGCTGGCATATTAATGGTGTGCCATGGATCCCATCAATATACCCCAGTAAAATGTTAGCATTTTTCTACCAGCACCAGCCGGATCCGTCATGGGATATGTTATACAAGTATCCCATAAATCCCATAAATCATATAAATCCAAAACATATTCCCATCTGATATCATTATATTTATATACCGTTACATTCAAGTACATGTATGTAGCGCTGTTCGATAATTTCGATATCTAGCATAGAATTATCCCATTAAACATCATTCAGTATAAATTTATCCCATAAGATATTAGTCACATTTACAGATGTGTAGTTTTATATGCATGTCACATATATATATAGTCTATTATACATATACACATCCACGAGGTTATCCCCATCCAAGATTTGCGGACTTCGAGGCCCTAGTTCTGGAGCATACGAACAAGTCACAGAGTTGAAGTATGTGGGTGAAGGCGGGGCCACAGGAAGCCCAACTCATGATGGTCACCGCTTGATTTGTTTCTGGAGCAACATCTCATTGCAATCATCACTGTTTTGGGGCTTCTATAACTTGGGACATAAACGTTTATATGGGTATGGATCAATACCTATTAATACCATTTTTAGGGGGATGAACATCCATTTACCAGCTATTTTGATGTTCACCAGGGGTACAAGGTTTTGACACGCTGCCATATCATTTATTACGTTTATTGAACTTGAGTTATGTCCTACTCACCAAGGGAGGGCTGAAAAAAGTGCTCGACAAAACCCAAGATGTATGGTCCGACACCTCGGATTTGTTCACACATAGTCATTGCAACGGGTACCCTCTGGTTATTTAACATAGCTATTGAAAATGGCCCATTTATAGATGGTTTACCTATGAAAAAGGGTGATTTTCCATGGCTATGTTAAATAACCAGATGGTATTTGATTCTGAAAGTGTATTGATTTACTGTAAGTGGTGCGTAGCATCATGTAACAGTATCATACTACGTATCCCTGCGTGTTCAAAGATGCATTCAATCAATGGCCATGACTCAGGAACCTAAACCGGAGGTACCTACCATATATAAGGCCTATTTCTTAGGCCTAAATTTCAGGGAATATCCCCACAAAATATGGCCAGAAATATGGTACGTTTACGTACCTCCATCTGTTGGATCCTGAAGATTTCCCAGTGATTCAATTCAAATTCATGTGTGCCTCATCCATTTTCCCATAGCTTCCGTCCGATCATCGGCGCTGTTGCCATGGACCATGAAAAACCTGGGTTGAACAACCAGAGATACCCTCTGGTCATGACTAACATAGCCATGGAAAATGGCCCATTTATAGATGATTTTCCAGCTAGAAACCTCCATTTATAAGGGATTTTCCATGGCTATGTTAGTCATAACCAGAGATTTTCATGCCATGGTCATCCCCCCATTGATACTGTGGATGGTTGTGAAATCCTGCACCAGATGGTAGCTATTGATAACCTTGCACTTCAAATAATGGTATTATTTGATAAGGGATAAACCAATGCAGGATTTCTTCCACAGTAGGGATCAATAAAGCCCTAATTTATGGATTCCCAGGTAGAAGATTGTGGAAATGCGGTTCAATCCAATGTTTGAGTCAGGAAAAATTGCACCATCGGTCATCAAGCATTCTTCGGAGACCATCCATATAGTTATCAGAATCATCCATATCATCTCATATGGGTGTGTCTAAGAATGGGATCAACCCATATTAACCCCTCCAAAGTGTAATGTTTTCGGAAAATGATGATGAATCAGTAGATGAGATTGTTTTCGCTAAAACCCATCTGAAACCGGGTAAAACCCATTGTTTTTCCACTAGTTGAACAGTTGAACAACCCTAGATTTTCCTTGAAACGAATCCATTAAGCAACTATGATGTGTATCATTAAGGGCATTAACCCCCATGTTTTGCTGGTAAACACTGGTAAACCCCCGATGTTTCAGGGTTAAGCTCCGATTTTTCATGGATAATCCATGTCAACCCAAGATTTTTCCCCATCCGAGCGACACCTTCTGCCCACACTGCCTTTTTAGGACAGGGGAGCATCTCGAAAGAACAGGTGAAAGAAACAAAGCCAGGTGTCCCCTGGGTGTGGTGTCCCTCGGTGAAATGTCCGCGTTGCAATGGGGGTCAGATCTTTCGAAAAACCTTGGCATAGAATCTGGGTAAATTTCATCGACCGAAGCCTGTTCTCCTGAACCTTGGAATCATGGTTTATTTGAGGGAAATCATCCCCATGGGAGGCCTTAATTCAGATTAGTGAAATATGTTCCATTTGCCCAGATAGAATGAATGGATAGGGTTGCGAGCAGTTCATTGAAGTCCCGGTTGAACATGGTTTTTCAGATACCAGGTATCCCGGGTATCCTCTGATTATTTAACAGTTTGACATGGAAAAAATGACCTTGAAAAGAATAGGAACCAGGTAAACTATCTACAGATTGATAGTTTTCCATTGCGAACAATAGCTAACCAGAGGGTATCTCGTTACCCTCCTGTGTCATCAAAACAATGGCTAGCTGGAAAATCCCCGAACCAAATAGGCATCTAAATATTAAATGGTAAAATCATCGAACTAGATTAGAGATGTTCCGAAAAAAACATGTGATCAAGACTTCTTGGATGATAAGAAGTGTATTAAATCCATGTGGGGGATGATTTGGAGAGGTAGACAATCCATGGATGATAAAAATCAGGATTTCCAGCTGAACCTGGCGGCACGGATGTTCTGAGTCGGTAATGTGGCGGAAGTTTATTTCGAGACTTGTCATGTGAGAAATCTAAGAGGAATCTGTTCAAGCAAAGACATGATGAAAGAAGAGGAGACATGTCGTGTCATGTCGTGTCATTGGGTTGATTTTAAGTTTCATGGCTTATGTGGGGATGGATCAGATCGAATTATTGTACCATATTTTCGGGAAGACCCGATGACCCATGGAAATCCCAGCTATTTTGGTGCGAAAAGAACGGGTCCTGATCAAGTTTTGACCCATAGCCATGTCATGCAATTGCCGTGGTCAGCTCCATTTTTTGCAATAGTTGGGTGTGCTATCCATGGATCTAGTGGGTCAATTGCAGAGCAACAAAAACAGCCACCACATCCTTTTTCAGAGATAGGCCTGAGATAGGCTATGATAACTGTGGATGGTTGCGAAATCCTGCACCAGTTGAAAACGGTGGTTTATCCCATGATTTTGTTTGGGTTTCAACAATCCTTAAGTGGTGGTGCAGGATTTCTCAACCATCAACAGTAAGCTCAGCAGAAAGGAATTGGCTAAATGGTACCCTCTGGTTATTTAACATAGCCATGGAAAGATCCACCCATTTTTAATAGGTAAACCGTAAACCATCTATGAATGGGTCATTTTCCATGGCTATGTTAGTCATAACCAGAGGGTAAACGGTCCACCGGGGCGCTGGCCGGCGCACAATAAGGTGCCTGTTTGGCAACTCGCTCGCAAGATTGTCTCCGTCAGTTTGGGAAGCCACTGGAAATCTTCTGGTTGGTGATGGTTAATGATGGTTAATGATGGTTAATGATGGTTAATGATGGTTAATGATGGTTAATGATGTTGATTAATTGTGATTAATGTCTGGTTGGTGACTGGAACATGGCTGGATTATGACTTTCCCATCATATTGGGAATTTCTCATAATCCCAATTGACGAACTCCATCATTTTTCAGAGGGGTAGGTATACCACCAACCAGTCTTTGGTGTTTCTTTAGTGGCCCTTCAGCAAACCCAAGTTATTGACTTTGACTCCTGATGAGTGTTTAGGACTTTGAGCACAACCCACGCGTCGAGTGATGGTTGTAACCATCGTGTCCCAATTCAGATCCATCGGTCTGTCAAAGTTCAAAGGGATTCAAGACATTTCAAGACCTGAAATTTAAGAAGTACACTGCTACCTCACATCCCTCATTCCATGGATGGGATTATCCAAGTTGACAAGTTGACGTTCTCACTGTTCCTGGTTCAAGCCACATCGTGTGTTGTCAAATCATTTGATCTTGGACTAGCTGGACTAGTCATAGCCGTCGCTAATCTGACCAGTCATGGCTAGTGAGTCGTCAACCACAAAAAAACCGTGTGACCATGGTGATTTCAGACACATAGATTGAGGTATGAAGCCCCAAAAATTGTGACTACATAGCTACTTAATTACTAAGCAGCTGTGTCTGGAGATGAGATATACCCCCAAACAACCATTAAACATCGGGGAGTTCCCCATCTTCAAATTAATTGAAAAAACATCAAAAAGTGTTGTGTGTTTTTTTCTCATTTTTTTTCAGGTACCAAGTGACCCACAGTGTAACTCCATCCAAAGCAAGCCACAGGCGCCTCTGTTGATCTTGCCCTTCCTGCCCTTTTTCTTCATCAATCCCGCATCCTTCGAGAACGAAGTTCAAGTGGGAGCCGCCCCAGTAATCACCACGACGTCGAGCCCGCGACAAATCATCATCAGACAGGGTATCCTCTGGTAATCTTTTTGAATGGAAGTTTATAACTGGGAAAATCATCCGATGGAGATGTTCCAGTGTTCCAGCTAAATGGATGCTTAAAAATTATGGGCAACAAGATAACTGGAGTTTCATAGCGAAAATCATGGAGCTACGCAGCTACATGGTGGATTTTCCAGCCTCGTTTGATTAGCGGTTTTCTATGGGCCAGGGTCACGTGGATGCGCTCCGCATCGCGAAAGGACGTTCTGATGAGGTTGAGATGCTAACAATAGGGAAGGCCAAATTTACATCGCCAACATGTTGAATGATACCTCATGTTTGATCTATGGGACTGATTGCGAAGCTGCACCAACAGAGAAGCGGCTACGTTGACTTTGGTGGATGGATCTTCATGGGTGGAGACAAGCTGGCAGTGGAGATTTCTTTGTTTCAAGGTGACCAGGGAGACAGATTGACAAGGCAACTCAAGGACAAGGGTCGGACAAGGTGGTCATTATCGGAGTTCGAAGCAAGTACACTGCAAAAGCGCCACCACTTGCGATGTCAAGCTATGATTCCAATTTTTTGTCGCTCCTGATGGCCAAAGATGGCCAATGAGGTCAGGACCTCACCACATTTGGGGGGTATCGCGGCATCCCGGATATCCCTATGACGCCAGTCTCGCCACAGTTAGATGAGCCCAGCTACAGCGATGATTGGCGATTCATAGGATGTAATCCCCCATGGTTTCTGGGTACCCAGCCGTTGGTTTGTTCATCGTTTCTTCATCGTTTGTTGGCTGGGCACTCAAAAAAGGAAACCCCTCAAACTATGGTGTTTCCGGTTTTTTTCCTGTGTTCCCTTCAACAACCCAAGCAAGCAAATATCCTGATGTTCGATGATTTTCGATGGTGAAGCCTTCATTTTGATGGTTCACCCAGTTCACCCCTGAAATTTTCATGGTCCCATGTTTTAGCCAATATTTACCACATTTTGTCAGATCCGTCAGGCACCACGTGATACACCGCAATCGGGTGGTTCATGTACCAGTGCCGATGCCTGGCGCGCCACATGTGGTCTATGACAAGGTGGGGGATGGTGGGGGATTTGGAGGATCGCAGGATCCCCACTGGGTCGGTGGGTCGAAGATAGAAAGTAACTGGGCTGTGATTTAGTAATGGTGATTTATGGTGATTTTATGGTGATTTATGGTGATTTTATGGTGATTTATGGTGATTTTATGGTGATTTATGGTGATTTTATGGTGATTTATGGGGATTTTATGGTGATTTATGGGGATTTATAAGGGGATTTATAGGGGATATAATGGGATTTATGGGGATTTATAAGGGGATTTATAGGGGATATAATGGGATTTACCCTCTGGTGATTTGTTACAGTCCGCCATGGAAAATGATGGCCCATAGCTAAATAGATGGTTTACCGAACTTAAAAATGGGTGGATCTTTCCATGGCTATGTTAAATAACCAGATGGTAACATATGGTAACCCATTTATAAATGGGAGCCACGTTCAGAAAGGGGACTTACTAACCACTTACTGGATTTGCCACGTACTACTCCCCTTCCTTGCAGAATCATCCCACTAAGTGGGTAAATGTTCGTAAGCCAGGTGAATAAATCTATATACTGCATGGTTGGTGGTTTGGAACATGGCTTTTATATTGCTTTAATGGTTAATGAACTTGTTGATGGTTAATGACTGGTTAATGATGGTTAATGATGTTGGTTAATGGTGATTAATGTCTGGTTGGTGACTGGAACATGGCTTTTATGACTTTCCCATCATATTGGGAATGTCATCATCCCAACTGACTTTAACTCCATGATTTTTCAGAGGGGTAGGTATACCACCAACCAGTCATTATTAACCATCATTAATCATAATTAATTCACCATTAATCACCACCATTGATAGGTTGAAACCACCAACCAGTATAAATCTTAAAATCTTCCATTCGTGGGTCATAACTGGCTGACAAATAAAAACCGCAGTGGGATGATCCTCGTAGCCATGGGAAACAGGTCATGTAGAAATGGCTGGTTTCTATGGCTATGGGAACTATGAGTTTATGGCGGTTTTTCTTGGGCCATTGCACATGGCCAAATCTTGTGGCCGGACTGCAAGATACGTATACATAATATGTATATATATATAAATATCTGGGTAAATTATAACGACCTCACTGCGACCTCACTGGAATCATAGTGACTAAGGGAAATCATCCCCAAATGGCCTTAATTCAGGTTGGTGAAATATTAAATTTCCCCAGATATATATATATATGTATTCAAGTGATCTAAACTGGCAACCGGAAATTCCTTCGGTGATCCATTTGTACTTCGGAGTGCAGTTGGGGATATTGGTGGCTATAATTCTGATCATTTTCACCACTTCTGGGAACACACCCCAGCTAGATTCCTTGAGCGTACCTTTGGGGAAGCTTCTGCCGAACGGTCATCTAGGTTCTGTGCCCATGTTCCTTGCTTGAATACCGATATCCGAATTTGTTGATGTTGATTAAAGTCCAACTTAGATTGCTTTGAAACTCAATTGTAGTTCAGATCAAGTTTTTGTTGAGTCATGTGCTTTGCCCCCCCATCCAAAAAAAACTGGTAATCTCCTCCTCATTTTCCTCAAAAGGTTCACAATTTCACAGAACGTCCGTGGTAGGTGCAGTCTCCCCATATGTCCTACAGCTGCTATGACGCCGAGACGTCTGCAGGGAAGGCGAATGGAGAATGATGAATGCTGAAGTGGTTCTTAACATGTTTTACACCCTATTTGTGGATCTGTTTGTCTAAGAAAACCCATTCCATATGGATTTTCATGGATTTTCCACATGGTTTTATATGTTTACCCCAAGGTCACCATCAATTTTTTTTGGTGAAGATCCTTTGGGATGATATCATCCATGGGTCCATGAGATGATCCAGGCGGCTTCAGACCATTTTCCCCGGATGTTAGGAGGATCCCAGATAGGCAAATCTATGGATCCCTTGGATCCCTCATGATGAAATTATGGGGTAATTACCCTCTGGTAATTTAAAATTTATAACATAGCTATGGAAAATCACCATGCTATTAATGGGAAAATCAACTATAAATGGCAATTTACCATTAAATCACCATTAAATCACCATTAAATCATTATAAATGCCATTTTCAATAGCAAACTGTTAGTTTACTGGAGGGTAGGCCATGATTCTCCCCTGGTTTCCCAAAAATGTTTTTTTCTGAGTTGATGATGTTCGCAGAGAAGGTCGCTTTTTTGTTTCCAACACTAAGTAAGACAAAACAGATAAATACGAGGTAATTAGATACCCAATGAATTTCTCGAATTCCTATTATAACCCGAAGATTGGAATATCTTTGAATACCAAGATGTTTTAGTAGCTGAGTTGTGATCCCAAGTTCAGAGGATTATCCTTTCTGAATCTGATTTGGCTGCTCTGCAAGAGGATTTGGACTACGCAGAGTACGTCAAAGTGGTCCAGGACCAGCTAGACGCGCTGCTGGATCCCACTAAGACAGCCAAGCTACAGATGGTGAGCCGAGTGCTCCGCGCGTCGTTGAAGATGGACTATTATGAGTCCCGCAAGGTGCATGGAAGCATCGATGAGCTCGGTACCAGACTCATTTTTGGGTCATGTGTCGTCAGAAACGGGATCATCAGAAGCATTCTCCAGCCGGTCTTTGAATTCACCACAAAGGCCTGTTTGTCTGCGGAAGATCTCGCAGGTCCAGTCGGACTTGGAGTCGTGAATGCGCAGCCTCTGACTGCGGAGGTTGTTCACAGATTCTTGCGCAGTGTCCCCACGATCTTGGAAGAGCGTGGCTACATTGCAATCGCACTCATCGCAGGAGACTCCATATACCTTTGTATACCGTGGACAAATGACGAGGCTGTGATGTGCATGACCGAAAGGGTGAACGTTTACTTTCGACGGTATCACAAGTCCCAAAAGAGCGAGCTCAAGAGCAAAGTCATGAAATACTACGGCCTCACGGGAGAGCAAGAAATGAAAATCGGACGGGCAAAGCCCGATCATTCCTAAATAGTGTGGCTCAGGAGTCAGGGGACCCAAAAATTCCTATATATATATATATATTATAGTATATAGTATATATTTTTTATTTATATATTTTATATTGTATATTTTATTTTATTTTATTTATTTTTATGTTTATATTTTATATTGTATATTTTATTTTATATTATGTATTATATTATATTATATATAATAGAGTATATTATAATATATATATAATAGATTATATTATAATATATGTATAATAGATTATATTATATATTAATTATATATGTTATATATATATAAGTTGTCAGCATTGTCCCATGAACAAATGCCATAAATTGGGGTATCTAGTTCATCTTTGGACAAACCGAGGTGGGGGTCAGGAGGTATCTCAGCCATGTATCATTCTGTTCGAAGCTCGATGCAGATCAAATATAGCGAAAATCCAGCCACATGCTCCATAATTGTCCCTTAAAATATGGTTTTGGCTGGATTGTTATTGGAAAACTACGTCCCTAATGCTCCAAATGCTCCAAATAATGTTTTTTGGTAGTTTCCCTATAGATGTCCCTGGAAAAAACAATAAAAAAATGGATTCCTGCTTCTCCAACTTGAAGCGGCGCCAGTTGTGGAGCCCCAAGCACAAAGCCTGGTGCTGTTGGAAGCAGAACATCGCCTGCCCGACCCATGTGCCTCGATCTGAAGATCGGAATGGTCTAAGGATGGGTACCCTCTGGTAAACCCATTAATAGCATGGTGGATCTTTCCAATTCGTTATGTGACAGTTTACCAGAGGGTAACTTATACTTATCAGATGTTAATGGCAATTTTCAATAGCTATGTAAACGTTTACCAGGCCGGGTACTTTAGTCATGTGGTCCCAATGTCACCATCCCCATCAGAATGTGGGTGATGTTTGATGAATGATGGGTGGCAGTGGCCGTGGCAGCCATGGCAGTGGCATCTGGTTGACTCGGTTGACCGCATGACTGAAAAATATTTTCTGGTGTCATGTTTTTTCGCTGTTTTTAGGATGATTCCAATGATGATTCCAATGATGATCCATTGTTTGTTTTTGTTGTGTGAGATTAAGGATGAATCCGATGATCCTTAGTGACAGGAAGGTTTTTCAGATGTTCGAAGGATGTTTATTACACTACAAGAAACATGCAGGGCAGCTGGCAGCTTATGCCAGGACTTCGATGCTTCCCAGACTGCGCAATGTGGATGATTTCATCTGTCAATGAGAACCATAGAACCAGTGCTCCTGCTGGATTGAAAACCAGTGTTTTTTTGTCAAATTCTCAGGGGCTCCTGGTTTTCAATGTCCATTTCCCTTCATTCCTGGGAAGTGATACCTGCCCATTCAACACAAATCCGGTAAAACCACAAGTTGATTTGATTCAAGGTGGTCTCCAGCGGTGATGTTAGTTGGTTGATAACTCATAAATTACTACTTACAGATGCAAATTCCTTAAATTCAATCGCAAGCCTCGGCAGAAACCAACATTTACTACACGTTCTATACATAGATGCCGGCAACCACCACTACCCTCCCCAAAGAAAATAGACTGTACCCACCCCCTGTGGTTGTTTGTGGTTGAGATTCGCCCTATGCATAGTCTTACTATGGAAAGATCGACCATAAATATCCCATAAATGACCAAAAAACAAACCTTCTTGTAAGCAAAAAAGACGCCATCAAATATCGTTAAACACCATAAAACACACCATAGTTTGAGGATATTTGATGGTTAAGAATCCCTTTGTGAGGCTTAAACTTGAGATTAGGGGAAGCAGCACCAACCCTCGTGCCATCTTCAGGTGGTTACCCATGACAAGTACATCCATGTCACCCACACCCATGCAGTGCCCGTGCCGTATCTCGGCACACAAAAAAAGGTGTCGTGGAGGGTGGAGTTTGGGGATGTTTTTTTTTCTGGATTTGAGTGATGCAAGTGTTTTTCCTGGAAGAAATTGAATTTTGTCAGCCAAAATTGGGGTTGGGTCAACCAACATTAGTATAAATCATGACCGACAGCAGACAAAAATGTGGTGACACTGCATGATTGCTAGATGTAAGGATATGATATAGTCCTTTTCCCGATCATCAATAACCTCTCCAACCAATATGACTCATATATGAAGAGATCCAACGTATTCTTCCTGGGGGTTGGACTGTGTTTATGCCATGAGGGATGATTGTGGAGAGTCATCCGGAGTTTCTGCGAGAATCCACTGATTTTTTCCACTAGTGGACAAAGTTGAATGACTGCTTAAGTATATTAGCTGGCATCATGGTTAATAAGAGCAATAATCCCAAAAGAGCCTTATTTTTCAGGTTAGTGAAATATTCTAATTTACCCAGATATCCTGTTTGTACATGCTTGGTATTCCTACTATTTCCTGCTGCTACACTGCGACTAGCGGTGGATTTCATGTGCCTGAGGGGTGACCGGCGCCGGTGCTGGTTGGGTCGGAAAGCACGTCGGAAAGCACCAAGCCCTAGAGCCATCCGCAATGATTATGCAATGATTATCTGGTTGGTAGTTTGGAAATATGTGTTATTTTCCATAATATATGGGATAATCCTTCCCAACTGACTTTCATATTTTTCAGAGGGGTAGGTAGACCACCAACTAGTTATGCAATGAATATGCAATGATTTCATATTTTGACCATTGAATCCTAGGAGTATCCTGTCATCTAAAAAACCACTCCAAACACAGCTCCGGATCTGCAGTGGCATAGTGGGGTAAATTGATCTAGAAACCACAGCTTTTAGCATCACTTTATAATTACCCTCTGGTAAACATACAAAAAACTATGGAAAGATCCACCATTTTTCATGGGAAAATTCACTATGAATGGTGATTTTCTATAGCTATGTTAAATTACCAGAGGGTATACTTTATGTTGGCTTGTCTGAAAATAAAGTAGCTTAAAAGCAAGTGGTGTATCATCAGTCGTTCCATTCAAATAGTGATTTGTTGGTATACACCATTTTGAGACAAATCCATGTAGGTTGGGTGTCCTGTAGAAATTTCCCACTCGGGAGACCCTGGTCGGGTCAATTGTTAAGTTTGAGCGATAAAAGAAGATTTCTCAGATATGAATTATGATTAGTGTGCTAAAGTGTAAATGAAATTCTAAACCATCCCTGGTTGGTGGTTTGGAATATGGCTTTTATTTTTCCATATATTGGAATTTCATCATCCCAACTGACTTTCATATTTTTCAGAGGGGTAGGTCAGCCACCAACCAGATAGATTAAACTATGTTAAGAACCCCAGTTCCGAAGCCCACGAAGCTCTAAACCTCCATTTAGATTAGATTGTCTCATATGGGGATTTCCATAAATGGGGATACCCAAAATGGATGGTTTAAAAGGGAATTCCATCTATAAATGGATGATTTGGGGTACCCCTATTTTAGGAAACCCCCATATGTTCTGTTTCATATGTTCCCATTCAAACCATCCATTTGAATACGACATAAACAAATTGACATCATCGACATGCCATGTTTTTAGATGGAGCACCATCTCAGAAACGGCGACGGCAGGAAATACTACAAGGTGCGCATCCCTGCTGAGGCCCGGCCCCGGGGGTTGGAGATGGTGCCTGGAGATTTTTGGGAAGGGGATGTTTGCAGAAAGCCATAGAATTCTCTTTTGAAATCTTTTGGTTTTTTTTGATGATTTTTTCTGATGTTCCAGAATTATTTATTCATGATCAATGATATCAATGGGATGATTTTTAAATGATGATCCAAGAATTCATGAAATATGTTAACTCTGGACAATCCACCAACCATATGATTAACTCTGGATGAATGACCTCACTGTGACTCTGAGGTCGCTGGAATGATGGGAATATGATGGGAATTGGGGCGGAATCATCCCCAAAATGGTCTCAGTGAACAGCTATTTTCAGGCTGGAGAATTTAAGTGTAATTCAGCCAGAATTTGTTGTGTGAAGTGTGCAGTGATCAAAACCCCGCAGCATTGGTTGATGATTTCTTTGAGGGGTTTTACTAGCCAAGATGTTGGGAATGATTATCATCTATGAACTGGGAATCCTTGCTCATGACGCAACGGGTGCTGAACACGATCACAGCTTCGCCATGTTTGGTGGCACCCAGAAGGAAAAGAGATACCTGGTTACCCTCTGGTAAACATACAAAAAAACTATGGAAAATCACCATGTTCAATGGGTAAATCCACTATTTCTATGGCCATTTTCAATAGCTATGGTAGTCATTACCAGAGGGTATTCAACATAGCCAAGGAAACTTACCTATATAGCCTATACCTAATACCGATACCTCTTCTTTAAAAAAATGTTTGCCATTGTTAGCCACTATCAACCACTATTACCAACAATTAAACATTATAATTGGTTAATGATTATAGGGTTACTACCAATATTACATAACCCACTATCAACCAATAAATTACCAATATTACATTATACAACCATGGTATCCTCCAGTAATCAAAGTGCTGGGGTGCTGGAAAATTCCCACAGATTCGACCTTCCCAGCGAACGAACAAACCATGATTTTTCATAATGGATGTTCCATTGCCTTATCAATTAACCATTTATAACCATGGTAAGTATCCCATTATCCTTGATATCACCATGGTTTTCTTTACTGGTTAATCTGGTCAATCTGGTTAATGAATATCCTTCGAATTGTAACTAACCAGTAGTTAATTAATAGTGGTACCCAGGCCACAAGGATATCCTCAGAGCCTCAAATCATCACCGTTTCAATGGATGCGATTCCAACCCCCAAATGATAGGTTTATGGCATTGGGTTTCCGACATGATCTTCATTTCCATTCCCATAGGATCCATGTATGGTATATATGCTAACATTTGGGGTATATTGATGGTAAATGTTACCATATATAGCATACATGGATCCTATGGGATTGTCTTCACCATTGTTCGCCACTATTGACCATTATTAACCATTGACCATTCTTAATTAGCCACCATTAACCATGATTAACCACTATTAACCATTTACAACCATTTATATCCATGGTAAATATCCCATTATACAGAATCTCTGGGATGCTGACTGTCCATTTCAGTCAACAATCATGAACAATTATTGCCCATATATCTATATATATACATACATTTACAATCATTTACATATGTATTTATACATATACATATACATATACATATACATGTAGAATATACATATACATATATATATATATATGTATAGTCATTTTTCACCATGGCAGCCATATCCCCACCCTGAACTCCACCGCAACTCCCCGGTCTACCGCAACAGCGTTGAGGCCCCGAAGCCCATCTACGAGAAGGTGCCCATCCCTACTGATCCGTTGCCGCCGAAGAAGGTCATGGTGCCCGTGAAGGTGCCTGGCAAGCGGCCGCCGCCCATTGTGCATTACAAGCACCGGCCTGAGCCAGCCGAAAGATCGGAAGATCATGGGAAAAACCATGGGAAGAAGCATGAAAACCATGGGAAAACCGATGGTGTTCTGGAAAAAAACATGAAAACCATTGGAAAAACAATGAAACACGTATGAAAAAGCTATGGAACAAGGGAAAGATGGTGATTTCGAAAGGGTTTGAGGAATTCTGTTGTGGTCATGGGGATAAGGCTTGAATAGAGAGATTTTTTGGGGAATTCACCCAAAAAAATGTTGTCGGATTACAAGAAACGGTAGTTTAGCCACAAAATCTTGGATGTTTACCATGATAAAAATTGGGGTGTTGGCGAAGTTTGAAGCATCAAGCAGATGGGGGTGTCATTGAGAAATTAAAGGTTGATGATTGCCATTTTGGTGGGAATATCATGGTTTATGTGTTTATTGGTGTGAGTGGGATTCCAAAGTGGCGCTTTTTCGAAGGCTCATTTTCACCCACAGAGGCTGGACATGGTTTTCAGTCATAGCGTTGCATCGGGGGATGAGAACTGGTCCAGAAAGGTAGGGCCTTAAACGCTTTGGATCAACTGTAGTGGAGCTAAAGTAGGGTTTCAATCAACTGTAAAACCAAAAAAAATGATTCAAATTCATCAGCACAAAGGCTACAGACCATCAACTGAGAGATGAACTTCCAGCTGCCGGTTCTCCACATGGAGAAAAAACATGTACAATATATCAGTACCCATGTATTTCCCATGTATTTCCCAATGAAACTCCCCTAAAATATCCTAAAATGCTTGGTTTAATCCCAGAGGCACGATTTTTTCCAAGGTATTTGCCCATCGAAAAGCACTACGATGTCCCCCACACCGTCTACGACAAGAAGAAGGCGCTTATGCGTGTAGTACGTGGTCCATTTGGGGAAGAAAAACAGCAAAAAATGGTAAGAGAACCATAGAAAACCGACTATTTCTTGAGGGTACTATGATTATTTGGGGGTATGGTATGGTATGGTGGGATATAGAACCAACAATATGACAGGGATTTTCGGTCATGGCAACAACGAGTTTTCTCAACAACCAAAATTTAGTGGTGCTCCAATTACAGACAAACATCCATGTTGCATGCGGGGGGGTATTTTTACACGTAAATAAATTCATTGAACACAATATACTCAATGAAACAAATCGGGTTGGTGGTTTGGAACATTTTTTACTTTTCCATATGTTCGGAATGTCATCATCCCAACTGACGAACTCCATCATTTTTCAGAGGGGTAGGTCAACCACCAATCAGAAATATATGCAAAGATTTGGATAAGATATCTTCAGATGAATCATCTACATGTATATAGATAAATCATGATAAATCCATTTGATTGGGAGGTCACGATTGGAAGAATTTTCATTTCACAATGGATGAGGCGAGTTTATTTGATGATCCCACCATACACCAGTTGTGGTGATTTTAGCGGAGAAACACACGTTTCTCAACACGATAGATCATGATAGGTTTCAGAGTTTCATATGTGTAATGGTAATTAATTGTAATTAATTAATATTAATATATAAAAATTGTATAATTCAATGATATAATCAAAAATTCCAAAGTAGATAAAAAATGGACGGTCACCAGACAAAAACCCAGGGAGATTTCCAGCGCGCCAACTGACAAACGTATGGCTTTGTCTGAAAACCTATATACATGATATCTGGGTAAATTATAACGACCTCACTACGACCTCACTGGAAATCATGGTTAGTAAGGGGAATCATCCCCTTTTATGGCCTTAATTCAGATTAGTGAATTATTGTTATTTGCCCAGATATACATGTATAAATATCTATAATTTATTTCAGTGTCATATCATTTTTTGACGTTCCAATGGATCATTTGGGATCCCAAATGGGAAAAAATTGGACATTCCCTTCCGGACATTCCAACATTCACATTCCGACGCCAGGTGGAGGTTCCGGTCATCGTGAAGCGCTACGTCAAGGAAGAAGTGCCCGAAACGCCTGAGGTGCCATGCAGATAAAATCCCCAAAAAAAAACATGGGAAAATCCACTTTTTTTAAAACCAAAAACGAGAAATCCATAGAAATCCATGGTGAAAATGATGGTTATTGATGATTGTTAATATTAATGATACAGGTGTATTCATGCTTGATGATGATGATGATGATGATGATGATGTGATGTCCATGTTCTAATCCACTTCCATAGATTTCGAATGATTTAGCTTAAGCTATATTAAAGCCGTTATGTCTCAATTTCAGACAGAATTTCCCGATATGGGATGGATGACCATAAAGCATATACGATGTGTTGACATGTTTTGACCGGTAGAACATATGGTTTTTTTTCGGGGATACCCAATTGTTTATTATTTTGTTTGTTTTTTTTCGGTTAAATAGTGGAGAACGTGATGATAAACTATTGACTGGAATGGGGCTGGGATAAAGCGCTGGTTCATCCAATGATTTTGACATGTTTTGAACCTGCACCAGCAGTGATTCAACCAAGAAAATTCGGGATTCTGTTGGTTTCCAGCTTCTATGGTTCCATTTTTTTTCAGCAAACAGCAAAGAATCTTCCTGAATGCCAAATGGAACTTGAAACAAAGTGGTGCCTCTTAGTTGGCGAAGTAAAAAAACCGGCGGACCAGTGTGGTTTTTCCGGCGTTTACGGTAGTGCAATGGTTTGATTTCCAGATGATAGTCGCCTGATGCTTGTCCAGGTGGTGACCAAAACCGAGCACGTCTACGTGCACGAAAAGGGCTATGCACCTGGACCTAAGAACCATCAAAAGCTGGGCGAAAATGCGGAACTGAAAATGGGGGTACCCAATAGCTGGATGGTTTACAGTGGAAAATCCCATTAAAATGGATGATTTGGGGGTACCACCATTTATGGAAACCTCCATAAAATGGTGGGAATTAATATGGTTCTCTTTGTTGATGTCAGGTTGAGTTTGTTTGTGTTCACAAGGTTGCGCCAACTTTGTGCATTTGAAATCTCAGCATTGAGGCATCCTCCAGGGTTGCCTACGCCTATGCTTGCCAGTTCAGGGATTGGGCCCTTCTTCTCCGAGAGTTGTGTATTCTTGAAAGTTGTTCCATGGTCATGTTCGGTCATTTCTTTGTATGTTGAAGCTTTGAATAGACTGATTGAATATGATTAAATAATTAAATATGATTAAATATATGATTAAATATATGATTAAATGATCATGTAGAGCTTCCACCCAGACCCAACACACCCAGTGGTTTCATCTCTACATGGGATCAATGGGATCCCAGGGCTGCTGGGTGTTAGCCATGCCCCAGGATTGCGTAGAAGGCTTCCACAACTACCAGGACTGACGTGTGGCCATGATGGCCTGAATGGGTCAAAACGAAAAAAACCACCAAAGATGGATGATTTTTGATGAGTGCTAAGTTTATGACATTCTTTTAAGGGTCCATAGGTGCCTGAATTTTCACAGAATTCTGCGTTCAGCAAATCCATGATTTTTCACCTGAATACCTGAACGTTGTAAAATTGCCATAGAGAACCACAGACAAACTGACTATTTGATCTGGAACCCCATGGAACCCCATGGAACTCCATGGAACCCAACTTCCCATGGGAACCCGTTGGATGAAAAAATCCTCCGTGTTTCCCATTGCGAACGACGTGTGCTGAAAGGAGCTGTGGACCGAGGACCAGAAGAGGCGCAAAAAGGGATGGAGAAACCATGGAGTGTCTGCAGGTTGCAGCTGGCAGGCGAATCATTGGTTTCTGCTGAAGCCAAATGGGAAGAGTTTCCTTGCAGCCTTTGTGGCTCCAAATTGACTTTGTCGGGTACCATATTTTAGACCCATATATAATAGCAATATATACATATATATATATTTATATTGGAATGGTTGATTCCAGTTTAGGATATTTGAAAGATAAAACATGAAATATCTAGTTGTGATTGGCTATGAGGGTTTATGTAATATATATATATAGAGAAAGAGATAGAGAAAGAGAGAAAGAGCCAATAGGACTGGATATATCATATTGATGGTATATCAGGTATATCATGTATCATATATATATATATATATATATTTACCATTGGTTTGCAATATACATACAGCAGAGTGAGATAGACATTGATTGGTGACCAATGTTTTGTACTTCGGGGTTGCTGTTCTCCAACAATAGGATGATAGCTGGACTTAGAAAATGCTTCCCCGGTGACCCTCTGGATCCCTCTGGTAAACATGGCAGCCATAGAAAATGCCATGGAAATGATAGGCAAATCATCTAAAACTCTGGCATTTCCATGGTGACCAAAGGATAATTTAGCTAGGATAGAGAAGATCACCACGACCTAATGTTCCCAAAGGCCCCCCGGCCGCTGAGCGTCACAAAATGGAAGGAAAGAGCTGGGATTGCAATCCGATCTATAGACTTTTCTGGAAAAAAGATTCATCAATTACTGTACTTGATCCATAAATTGATCATCACTGGCAAACGAACGCATGTTTTGCAGTAACAATGACTGCTCGGAAACATGGTTCCCTAAGGAGCTCCAGGGTAATTAATGTATTGGCTAAGAAATATTGCATATATCCCCAGTAGATCTCCATAAACAATACCATAATACCTATAGAATATCTTTGGTTGTCCCCTTTTTTTTTGCTTGGTATCCCTCTCGTATCCCCGTCTGGACTGGTGTAGCAACCGGGTGGTAGAATTCATCCTGAACATTCATGCAGGTTCTGCTGCTGGAAGCATGACCGGGGTTGCCCCTCCACCCACTACAAGACCAAGACAGAGGTCCGTAGCTTGGAAAGGACCTGGAATCTCTGATTTACGGTGAAATTGCCTATATCTTTGGATGCAATACCTTGTTTATGGGATATGTTTGGGAGTTTGTTTTTCATCAACTTTATATAAGACGTGGGTCTGTCTGAAAATTCCGTATACAGTATCCATAATCTATAGCAATTTCACTGGGAACAAAAGAGGGTTCACCATAGGTTTTTGGGTATCTGCAGTATCCTATTTTCCGACAAACCCATGTGTGTGTGTGTGCACTGCAAACCCGCAAGAGCTCCTTTTCTGGATCTCTTTGAAACAGTCTTCAAATTTCTTTCTATATCTACAATATCTACAATATCTACAATATCTAGATAATATAGGCATATATAATAGTTATTTATTCATAGCTGTATGATTTGCTTTGCTGGTATTCCTCTTCCCGTATCCAATGGGCCTTTTGCACCGACCAGCCACGTACATATGCTGGTAACTATGTCTATGTATGTGTATATATGTATATATATATGTATATATGTGTGTGTGTTAAAAGTATTATCTTGATCTTGCCACTATGATCGTTATATCATTACAATATCATTGTCATTTCCAGCAACATTTTCATGCTGGAGGTTTTCTTGTTACATGCTGGAGATATGGCGTGGGAAATGCCTGGCATTTCACCCATTCGCAGGTGAAGACGCGGGTGAAGTATGTGGATGTGCCAGTGCCCTCCCCGCCGAAGATCATCGAACGGGATCATGAGGAGTTCATGGTTTTTTCCTGGTGAAAGGGATGTCGATTGATCGATTGATCCCTGGGATTTCAGGGTTCAACGGTTCCTTTTTTTCATATATGAGATTGAGATGGTGACAATATATGGGAGTTATTCATACACCCAAAAGAAGGCTGTTAGATGGGTAAACAAACCAAAACAGATATGTAATGTTATCATGGAGGTTATATATATATAATTATATATAATTATTTGTATATGTGGGGACGGATCAAAACCCATTATTGCCATATTTGGTGGAATAAACATCCAGCTATACCAGTTTTTTCAAGAGTACCTGGGGCCCACGGGTAGCAGGGTTTTGACCCATAGTCACCAAGTTTTTCCGTAGCCAGGGGCCCGTTCGACAGGAGCACATGACCAGTTTCAACTGCAACGAGGGTTTCAGCACCTTTGGTATTGCGGAACTGGGATGCGGCCTTCTGGGAGAGATACAAGAGATGTTTTTTAAATGACATGATATCATGACATGATATGTAGCCTCTGGTAGTTTGACACGGCGGACTGGAGAATGGCCCATGTTTTTTTGGATATACCTAATCAAAAGTGTGATTTCCATAGCTGTATTGAATTACGAGAGGGTAGCCACGAAAAAAAGATTGCGATTTGAAACGTTTCAACCAGGGATAACCAACAGCTTAACTTGGGATTTGAAGAAATGTGCTGTTATGTGTTTAACATCGACCACCTAGACTTGGGATTTAACAAAGGGTTAGGCCATGTTAGGCCTAAAACGAAGCATTTTATTGCGAGATCATTCGGGACTGCATGAGATACTATATGTTTATCAGCAAGAAGGGGCTTGATTTTAAGATGGAGCGGTAAAATATGTCGATTGATGAAGGAAAACCATGAGAACTTTGCCAGCGAAAAATGTGACCAATCAATCTTCGCCAACTTGACATGTTACCTATGGTAAATCAACATAGACCCTAAAAATAACCCATTTTTTCGTGGAAACTCACGTTTTAAAGCCCTGTTTGGCAGGGTCTATATGTTAAATATTGTTAAATTCCTGAAGGGTAGCCGAAGATGACTGAGGCAATTGGTACCATGGTTGGTCACCTTTGAAGAAGAAGTATTGCTGCGCACACGAGCCACTGGGTTTTTTCTGGGCCATTGCGGAAGGGGATACTGATGCAGATAGTTTAGTATTCTAAGAGTGGCCTGTAATATTCTACCATGTTCAGTTGTTTTCTATATATGAACATATCTACCTATCAGCAAAAGAAATGATTGTTTGTATTGTTTGTAGGGTATCTAAAACCGGCTATGATTTGAACGATTGATTTCCTGCAGTGAAAGTTGACGCGTCCTTTTTGGGTGGGAAGATGCACCCATTCGAGACCCATAGCTCAAATATTTTAGACACATTGGGTTCAAAACGGTACTCCAAGATCGATCTGCACATAAAAAAGTGGTGCCTGTTTTATGTGTACATCTTTTTACCCAACAGTTTGGCTATTTGAAAGCCAATTTGGCCAATGATTTTGCGAAACTCCTCATGGGTGGGAAATCATGTGCAACAGTTGGTAGAATTCCTAAGTCGTCATGTCATGTAAAAACCATATCTGGTGGTTATCCAACGAAGCTAACTACAAGGTGGTGCTCTCCCCCTCGATATGTACGACAAATTTTGTCCCAATCCAAGCCTGCGAAGTTACCTATGGGCCCGGACATAGCTGATCATCCCTTTTTTTGTGTCCATTTATAAAAACTGATGGTTAATGATGGTTAATGATGGTTAATGATGGTCAATGATGGTTAATGATGGTCAATGATGGTTAATGATGGTTAATGATGTTGGTTAATGGTGATTAATGACTGGTTGGTGGTTTGGAACATGAATTTTATGACTTTCCCATCATATTGGGAATGTCATCATCCCAACTGACGAACTCATATTTTTCAGAGGGGTTGGTGGCTCAACCACCAACCAGATGATTATAGTCACTATTACCATTAATTAATCATTTACCATGAATAGTACTGGTCGCCATATACCACCAACCAGCAAGTCGGTTAGTGACCAACCAGTATATATACATATACATATATACCATCATGGGGATATACCCTCTGGTTATTTAACATAGCCATGGAAAATCCCTTATAAATGGCGGTTTGTAGCTGGGAAAATTCACTATTTCGATTGGGGCCATCGGAAAACCATGGCTATGTTAGTCACAACCAGAGGGTAAATCCCATTATATCCCCTATAAATCCCCATAAATCCCATTAAATCATCATGAAATCACCATTTTTAATGGGAAAACTCACTATTTCTATGGTCATTTTCAATAGCTATGTTAGTCATAACCAGAGGGTAAGCTGATATGATGGGATCAAGGGATACCATCAGCTTAGTGCCTTCTCCCCATCCGATCCGAGGGATCGAGGATGTCCTGGCTCGAAGCATGGGCATTGGGCAGCCTGGTTGCGGTGACCTAACGGTTGACATAACAAAAAGGGGCTTGCTGGTGCTGGTGCTGAAATACCCTCTGGTAAACTAACATAGCTATTGAAAATGGCCATAGAAATAGTGGATTTTCCCATTAAAAATGGTGATTTTCCATAGTTTTTTGTATGTTTACCAGAGGGTATCCCAGAAACATGTGATGAAATTGAGATAGCTAATGATGGAATATTCATGAATATCCACTAGCTACATCTAACTACTAATTGAAGATTCCAAAATGGACATGTGCTGAATATCCATTAATATCCATTAATATCCATTAATATCCACTAATATCCATTAATATCCATTAATATCCATATCCCACATCTGAAAGGATGATAACATGCGATAACTCTGCTTAGTAAATTTAGTCGCCGGTCTAAGCTGGATATGTCTCGAAGTTTCAATGGTTTTTCCCATCAATTGGTGTCGAGGATGGTTACGGCTACCAGGGTAAGCTGGATGAATGCAGATGGATACGGCCTTGATGTGTTCGGCCATTTTGATGCTTTGCAATACGATGCAATCTGTGTGTTCTTGCCAAATAAAATGGTGCAGGGTTTCCAAGATTGCTCAACATCGCAACGATGCAATGGATTCAATTGGTGGTGACAGATGTTATAGCCATGCTGGGAATACCATTCAATACCCACGAAATGAAGCGCAAAGGCCAGTCAGAATTGTGAAACAGGAGTGCCAAAAAAAGATACCATAATCACGAAAGGTAGCGTCAGCTACCTGAGTTCTCCGTGCTTCAGCACAAGCTTAGGGGGTATTGGGGGGCCAGCCCACGGAATTCATGGAATTCTCGCCGTTATGTATTGGATATCAATT